>ERZ1035001.62-NODE-62-length-70141-cov-18.786405_pt1 | contig 70141 bp, 56 predicted proteins | sample MGYA00520685_ERZ1035001 | MGnify/ENA primary metagenome ERZ1035001 (study PRJEB33766, sample SAMN09781749) | gut metagenome | biome: gut microbiome | host: Homo sapiens | place: Madagascar | study: EMG produced TPA metagenomics assembly of the PRJNA485056 data set... | reverse complement strand
GGCTTAGCAGCTGCCGCACCTCGCTCGCCGTATCGGCACTTAGAATTATGCGGTACTGCCCTTACAAAATCGGCATCTCGCCCAGCACTTTGCTGACGAGGGCGGTCACAAACTCCTCGGGCACGGCGGCGGCGATGGCACGTTCGGTCACAAGGGTGTTCTCATTACCATCCAGCAGGGCGGGAAAGCGGTCTGCCGGGTCCTTGTCAAAGCTGCCCATAAACGTTGCGGCCAGCAGCTTGGGCGTGTAGGCTATGTCCTCGGGCACACCGACGCGCTCGGCGGCCAGCTCCAGCGGGGCCAGCGCACCGCGGGTGGGGGCGCTGGGGTTCGGCGCGTAGGGCGCAGGGTAGTTGGCCCTCTGGCGGGCGTTCTTCTCGACCAGATCGATTTCCGGGGCGCGGGCGCAGACCTCAGCGAGCTTTTTCTGGTAGCATTCGGCAAAGTGCGCCAGGTATTCCTCATTGTCGGGCAGGATGGCGTAGGCCGTGCCGCCGCAGCGGCCAAACAGCCGCATCGTGTCAAAGTAGCCCAGGGCAATGTTCCGCGCCGCGCGGGCCGGTGCAAAGTCCAGCGTCGGGCCTAAGTTCCAATGGCTGCGCACAATGCGGGTTGGCAGGCCGGTGGTGTTGGGCTTTACGATGCCGATGCCGTCCACATCGACGCCCAGCAGTTCCGCCGCGCCCATCTTGGCAGCCAGGTCCAGCGGCATATTGTCGCGCCAGCCGCCGTCAATGTACTTCACGCCGTCGATTTCCCGCGGGCGCAGGGCAGGGAAGCAGGCGCTGGACGCCAGCATATAGTCTTTCAGCTGGCCCAGGGGGATATCCTCAATGGGGCACTGCACGCTGCGCAGGCTGCCCAGTTCGGTCATGACAAGGCCAAAGTGGATGGGGGATGTGCGCACGGCATCCTCGTCGATGAGGCGGTCAATGGTCTCGGTCAGCGGTTCCACGTTCAGCCCGCCGCTGCGGATGATATCCAGGAAGAAAGGGCGCAGTTCGTCCGGCTTGAGCGTTTCGGGAATTTCCAGCACGTCATGAATCTCCAGCCCGCGCCACAGATCCTCGGCCTCCTGAATTTTGCCCATTGTGAAAAGACAGCCGTTCAGCGTACCGACGCTGGCACCTGTGATGATATCGGGCGTCCAGTCCAGCGCCTGCAAGGCACGCCAGACGCCGATCTGGTAGCTGCCCTTGGCCCCGCCGCCAGCCAGCACCAGGGCGCGTTTTCCGGTATGTTCCATCTTGTTTTTCCCTCCCGGTCATGGTTTTTCCTCATTATAGCATCTTCTGTGCAAAGTTGCCATAGCAAACCGCGTCACAATCTGCAGTTTTTGTATGGAATTTTTGTGTTTTGCCAGGGGTTGCAACGGAGGGGGAAAAGGAGTAAACTGAAAAGTAAGTTCGTAGGGGAAGGATTTATCCCTCCCGGCTCGTTTGCCGCTGCTGCGGCGCTAAAACACGGCAGAGATGTAGGGGCCGCATATATGCGGCCCGCAAGTTTCCCATTATCGGCCCTCTGCCGGAAAGCCGCGGGCGGCATATATGCCGCCCCTACATGGCAGCGCTGTTTTTTCGGGCATCTACCCGCCAAGTCCCCGGGAGGGATAAATCCCTCCCCTACAAAACAAGAGGAGCAAATTTCTATGTCTACCAAACCCATTTTAGTTGTCATGGCTGCCGGAATGGGCAGCCGCTACGGCGGATTGAAGCAGATCGACCCGGTCGGGCCGTCGGGCGAGGCCATCCTGGATTACAGCCTGTACGATGCCCGCCGCGCCGGGTTCAAGACCGTCGTGTTCATCATCAAGCATGAGATCGAGCAGGCCTTCAAGGAGGCCGTCGGTGCCCGCGCCCTGCGCGCCGGGTTCGAGGTCCGCTATGCCTACCAGCAGCTGGACAAACTGCCCGCCGGCTTCACCGTGCCGGAAGGCCGCGTCAAGCCCTGGGGCACGGCCCACGCCATCCTGGTGGCCGAGGAAGCCATCGGCGATGCGCCGTTCGCGGTCATCAACGCCGACGACTACTACGGCCCGCAGGGCTTTAAGCTCATCTACGACTACCTGAGCACCCACGCCGACGGCGACCGCTACGCCTGGGCCATGGTGGGCTTTCTGCTGGGCAACACGGTCAGCGCCAACGGCAGCGTCAGCCGCGGCGTCTGCGTGACCGATGCCGATCACAATCTGGTCAGCGTGACCGAGCGCACCTGCATCGCCCCCTACGGCGGCGGCATCCATTACAGCGAGGACGGCGGCAGTACCTGGACCGACCTGCCTGCCGACAGCGTTGTATCAATGAACCTGTGGGGCTTCACCCCCGCCTATGTGCAGGAGGCCAAGGCCGGGTTCGCGGCGTTTTTGAAGGAAAGCCTGCCCGTCAACCCGATGAAGTGCGAATATTACCTGCCCACCGTCGTGACCGGCGCATTGGAGCGCGGTGAGGCGGACGTCCACGTCCTGACCAGCGCCGACAAATGGCACGGCATAACCTACCGCGAGGATAAACCCGAGCTGGTAGCCGCGCTGAAAAAGATGAGCGAGGATGGGCTGTACCCGGTGGATAAATTGTTCTAAAATGACACAAAAATGCGGCCTCCCGCGCGGAGACCGCATTTTTGTGTTGCAGGGGCGGGATAAATTTCTCCCCCACGGCATTATCACTTTCCCCCAAACGAGCCTTTGCGCTTCAGCACCGTATACATCACCAGGCAAACGATAACCGACAGCAGCGAGCCGCAGGCCGTCGCCAGGCCCATGGGCAGCAGGTTGTCCGGGAAGAGCTTCGACGTCAGGTACGCCCCCGGCACGCGAACGAGCACGATGGACAAAATGTTATGGATGAACGACAGTTCGCTGCGGCCATAGGCGCAGAAATACCCGCTGAAACTGAAATGCACCCCGGCAAAGAAGCAGTCGAAAATATACCCGCGCAGATACCACGCGCCCGCCGCAATGACGGCGGCGTCGGCGGTGAACAGCTCCACGACATTCGGCGCGATGAACTGCACCAGCACGGCCGCCACCGCACCAAAGCCCAGCGTAATGCCGATGCCGTACCGCAGCGTAGCCGATGCACGGTCGTGGCGGCCTGCGCCGACTTCCTGTGCGCCCAGCGCCGACACGGTGGAGAGCATCGACGACGGCACCAGGAACACAAAGCTGATGAACTTTTCCACCACGCCCACAGCAGCTGCGTCTGTCAGGCCGCGCCGGTTGGCAATGACGGTAATGATCAAAAATGAAATCTGGATCAAGCCATCCTGCATGGCCACCGGTACGCCGACGCGCAGGATGCGCCCGATGATGGCACGCCGGGGGCGGAAGTCGCTTTTCTGCAGCTGCACGCCGTCCAGCCCGCGCTTTAAGATTGCCGCCAGCGAGACCACGACGCTGATGGCCTGGGACAGCGTTGTGCCCAGCGCCGCGCCCACAGGCCCCATGCCCAGCGCCCCCATAAAGACGAGGTCGAGCACAATGTTGGCCGCGCAGGCCACCGCGATAAAGTACATCGGGCTTTTAGAGTCTCCCAGCCCGCGGTAGATGGCCGCAATGATGTTGTACGCCGTGATGCAGGGGATGCCGATAAAACAGATGGTCAGGTACGCCCGGGTGCCCGCAACGGCCTCGGCCGGGGTGGACATGATGGCCGTGATGGGTCCCACCAGCCCCGCCAGCAGCGCCGCCAGCGCCGCCGAGAGCACCAGGAACAGCACTGCGCCGTTGCCGATGGTGCTGCCCGCGCGGCGGTTTTCGCCCGCACCGACGGCGTGGCCGATGCCCACCGTGATACCCATAGCCAGCCCCACCAGCATGACCGTGACCATGTGCATGACCTGGCTGCCGATGGACACCGCCGTCGTGCCCGCCACACCGTCAAATTGGCCGATGATGAGCAGGTCCGCCATGCCGTAAAGCGTCTGCAAAAAGTAGGAGAGCAGGTACGGCAGCGAGAACCGCAGTACATTTTTTAGTACACTCTCCCTGGCAAAGGTGTTTTGCATAGGGGATTACCCTCTTTTCTGATTTAAAGTACTAATATAGTAAAACGCATTCGGGGCCGCTTGTCAAGGCGGGGCAGAGCCGGGCGGCATCACATTTCCGGCAAAAAGCGGCGCAAAAATCCAGGAATATTTTACAAATTGCAGTGTTGTATTTGCCCGCCGCGTCGGGTATAATAGAATCAGTAAATCATCCATTTCTGTATGCATTTCCAAAACTCGCGCATCTGTGCAGTTTTTATGTAAAGGAGAACCCATTATGATGAAGAAATCTACCTTCGGTGCCGTTCTGGCCTTCCTGTTTGCCGCTGCCGGTGCGCTGACCGCCGCCGCGCTGTACCTGTACCACCGCGAGAAGGAGCTGGACGAGTACGAGCGCCTGCTGTTCAGCGATGATTACGATGATTTTGACGACGAGGACGACGAGGACACCACCACCTACGAGAAGATCCCCGACGCACCGACGGAGGAGTAATTTCCTTCCCGCGCAAAACACCTTCCGGCCGGGCGCTGGCGGCGTCCGGTCTTTTGGCAATGGAGAATATGAATTATGCGTAAACTGCTGCTTTGGCTGGTGATGGTCGCCGTGATGGTTGCCGCGATCCTGGGCGGAACAGCGGCATTCCTGTACAACCGCACCGGCGAGGACGCCCTCCCGCAGGAGCCTGTGCAATTCGGCGATATCACGCTGGAATCCAACGGCTGGGACTGGACTGTCCCGGTGCTGGGTGACAAAGTCACAAAAACATACGAAAGCCCCACAAATTTGACCGTGCAGAAGCTGGGCACTTTCACCGATACCATCCCCCAGCTGACGCTGCCCGCATGGGTCACATCGGCCACGGTGCAGATTACCGCGCCCGACGGCACGGCCTGGAGCGGCGATAAATCCAGCTGCAACACCTATACCTATGCCCAGAACGGTGATTATCAGATCATCGTAACGGCTTACCACAACGACGCCGACGCCCCCGGCGACCCGGCGGGCTGGTACGCCTACCGCGCCGGGTTCACGATGGCCATGAACCCCAAAGTGACCCTGAGCACCGAGCGTGCGGCCCAGGGCAGCATCGTTGCCATCCAGCTGTCCGGCATTCTGGACGGCGAGCCCAGTGTCGAAAGCGACCTGGGCACGGTCTGGTTCCGCAAGACGTCCAGCGGGTACATGGGCTACCTGCCCGTGACCTACAACGCCGAGGGCGGTGACCACACGCTGCACCTGACCTGCGGCACGCTGGAAAAAGATATCACCCTCACCGTGACCCGCACGATGTACGATACCCAGGCTGTCCCTGCCGAGGAGGACGTGGGCGGCGGCGAGGAATTCCGCAATGCCATCTGGCCGCTGTACACAACCGGCAGTTCTGCCAAGCTGTGGAACGGTCGCTTTGAGGCCCCCAGCGCGGGCGCTGTCACGATGGAATACGGCACGACCCAGATGGTGGACGGCCAGCGCAGCGGCCAGGCCACCGGCCTGACCTACGACGCCCCAGACGGCGAGACCGTCACCGCGCCCCAGGCGGGCAACGTGGTCTTTGCGGGCACGCTGACCCTGACCGGCGGCACAGTGGTCATCGATCACGGCTGCGGCGTCAAGAGCTACCTCTACGGCCTGGAAACCGTGGATGTGGAGCGTGGGCAGTCGGTTTCCACCGGCGACCCGCTGGGCACTGCCGGGACGACCCACAATTTGATTTATGAGCTGCGCATTGGCAGCAAATCCACCGACCCGCAGATCGCCCTGAACGGCAACAGTGGTCTGCAATTCAGAGAGTCGGAATAAATATTATACGGCGGGCCCCACACGAAGGGCAAACGACCGCCCGCCCAAAAGCTGCGGGGCGTCGAGGATACCGCCCCCTACATCCTAGGGAATCGAGTTATTAGAAGAGTGGGAGAAACCATGGAAGAAGAGAAGAACACCGCGGCTGCCGTGGATTGGGAGGAAGCACCCAACCCGAAGCACCGCAAACGCAGCCGCAAAAAGGAACCGGCTGCCAATGCCCCCAGGCCCGCCGAGACGGCCGTTCCTGCGGCTGACTCGGCCCCGGCTGCCGAACCTGACACGGCATCCGATACCCCCGAGCAGCCCGAACCCGCCGAACCGGCGGAGACCCCCGCTGCCCCGGAGACCGTAGGGCGGGATGTCCCCATTCCGCCGCAGCCTGCCGACGCCCCGGCGGAAGAAGCTGCACCTGCGGATGCCCCCGAAGATACGCCCGAGGCATCTGCGAAGTCTGCCGATCCAGCCGAAGCCGAATCCGCCCCTGCTGAACCGGACGATGCTCCCACCGAAGAAGAATCTGCCAGCGTCCCAGACGCTGACGATGCTCCTGCCGACGAGAACGTGAGCGGTGACACCCCCGCCGACGAGGCCAAGGCCCCCCCTGCGGACGACATCGCCCCCGACGACACCCCCGAAGAAAAAGCGCGTGCTGCCACCATTTCCCGCACGGCGCAGCTCTCGATTTCCCAGATCATGGCCGGGCTGGAGGAGAACATTCCCGACGTCCCGGCAGAGGAAAACGCAGCCCCCGCGCCGGACGCTGACGACACCGCCGACGAGGACGACGAGCCCGACGACACCATCCCGCAAAAGCTGGGCCGCGCCGGGTTCGGCATGATCAAATGGTTGCTGCTGGTCATCATCTTTGTGCTCATCATCGCAGGGGCGGGCGTAGCCTGGCTCTACCGCAGCGCCACGCCCGATATGCTCCCCACCATCAAGGCAACCTTCGACGGACAGGAGATAAGCCCCACGGCGTACAGCTGGCACGTCCCGGTTGTGGGCAACCTGTTTAAGCGCACCTACGCCGAAACCTTGAGTTCCGCACCCTATGTGCTGGACACGCCGGTCTCCGGCGCGTCGCCCGATGTGGTCGTCACTCCGTCCGGCTACACGGCCACGCTGACTGTCACCGATGCCGACAAGAACACCCTGTACGACGGCGGCGTCACCGGCTTCCGCAGCTATCTGTTTGAAGAAAACGGCACCTACGACGCCAAGCTCGTCGTCAAGGTCGATGGAAGCTCGTCCGACCGCGATTCCAGTGTCACCGGTACCGAGACCTGGCAGTTCCAGTTCACGGTCAACATCAAGCCCACCATGCAGCTCTGCACGCCGTCCGTGCAGCAGGGCAGCGTGGCGGCGGTGCGCGTCGGCCCGACGCTGAGCGGCGAAGCCCCCGCCATCAAAACGGCCTTGCAGACCCCCGGCTTTGTCCAGGCGGCCAACGGCTGGATCTGCTATCTGCCCATTCCCTGGAACGAGAGCACCGGCAACGTGACCCTGACCGTCACCGCCGACGGCTACACCGAGGATATGACGCTGTCCATCCGCGCGGCGTCCTACACCTATAAGGATTACAGCAAAACGTCCCAGATGATCTCGCCCTACATCGGCGAGAGCGACGCCCCCGCCGCCGTCACCAAGGTGCTTTCCACCACGGATGACAGCATCGAGTGGGCCGTGGGCGGTTTTGTGCAGCCGTTCCTGGATTCCTTCGATACACCGCTGATTTACGGCATGACCGAGTACGCAGGCCGCGCCCGCAGCGAACGCAGCACCAACTACGGCTACGGCGGCCGCACCGCGACAAATGTCGTCATCAAGCCGAAGAAATCCAACGATTCGATGATTGTGCCCGCCAGCGGCCGCGTGCTGCTGGCTGAGAACCTGGGCGGCATCTACGGCAATACCGTCGTTATCGAGCACGGCGCGGGCCTCAAGAGCATCTTCTACGGCCTGGGTGCGCTGAACGTCAAGGCTGGCGAGAACGTCAAGCAGGGCCAGCTTTTGGGCGTTTGCAGTAAGACCGTCGTCGCCGAAATGCGCATCGGCACCGTACCCATCAACCCGCTGCTTGTCTGGCGCGGGCAATGCGATGGGTTGAAGAATTATTGATATTGTATAACGGCACCCGCTGAAAACGGCGGGTGCTGTTTTTTTGTTGTACAAGGCTTCCCCCCGAGGGGGAAGCCTTAGGTAATTCACACCTCCCGCCGCCCCGGCATACTATATCCCAAAACCAACCGAGGTGAGCGCTTATGCCGAAAACATTTTGCGTAGTGGGGCACGATGCCCGCCAGCAGGCGGCGGCCCATGTGCTGCGCCGTGCGGGCTACGGCGTGACCGCAGCCGACAATGCCGCCGCAGCCGATTACATCTTATTGCCCATGTCCCAGGGCCGCGTCAGCGACGAAGTTGCCCGCGCCTTGCAGGGGGCCGGGCAGGGCACATGGATTTTTGCGGGCCGTCCCGGTATGCCGGTGCGCACCGCCGTGCGGCAGGCCAATCTGCCGCTGGTGGATTACTTCCTGCGGCCCGAGCTGGAATCTCTGAACGCCGTGCCCACCGCCGAAGGCTGCCTGGAACTGCTGCTGCGCCTGCGCCAGCGCACGATCTGGGAGAGTGACTTTCTTGTGCTGGGCTATGGCCGGGTAGGCCGCGCCGTGGCCCGGCGGCTGGGACTTCTGGGCGGGCGCGTCACTGTGGCTGCCCGCAGTGCCGAGCAGCGCGCCAACGCCCGGTGTGCGGGCTGCCGCGCCGCGCCGCTGACCGCCCTGCCCGGGCTGCTGCCGGAGTTTGACGCCGTCATCAACACGATCCCCGCGCCGGTGCTGCCCCGGGCACTGCTGCAAAAACTGCCGGGCGGGGCTCTGATCATCGATCTTGCCAGCCTGCCGGGCGGCACCGATTTTGCCGCCGCCGAGGAACTGGGTCTGCACGCTGAGCACGCCCTGGCCCTGCCGGGCCGCTGTGCGCCCCAAACAGCCGGGGCACTGATTGCGCAGACCGTTCTGACAATTTTAGAGGAACGCGGCGAATACGCGGAAAGGAGCACCCCATGACCACCCAACCGAAACGCACGGTTGCCTTTGCGCTGTGCGGCAGCTTTTGCAGCTTTTCCGCCGTGCTGCCCCAGGTGCGGCTGCTCGCCGCGCGGGGGTGGGATGTCCTACCCATTTTAAGCGCCAGCGCTGCCGGGCAGGACACCCGCTTCGGCACGGCCGCCGCCCTGCGGCAGACCTTGTACGAAGTCACCGGCCACAAACCGCTGACCACCTTGCAGGGCGTCGAGCCGCTGGGCCCGCAGAAATTGGCCGACGCCCTCGTCATTGCCCCGGCCACCGGCACAACGATGGCCCTGCTGGCGGCAGGGATCAGTTCGACCCCGGTCACACTGGCCGCCAAGAGCCTTTTGCGCGGCGGGCGGCCCATCGTTATCGCACCGTCCACGAACGATGGGCTTTCGGGCAGTGCCCCGGCGCTGGGCCAGCTTTTGCAGCGGCGGCACTACTATTTTGTGCCCTTCGGCCAGGACGACAGCTACAAAAAGCCGTGCAGCTTAAAGAGCGATTTCACCCTTCTGCCCGACACCCTGGAAGCCGCCCTACGCGGCGTGCAGATACAACCGATGCTGTTGTAATATGTGGCCGGGCAGGCGGCATATAACAAGGTAGAACACATTCAGGGAGGCCCGCTCATGCAGACGATCACGATTCACGGCAGGCAGCCCCTGCACGGCAGCATCCGCCCGGCGGCGGCCAAAAACAGCGCCCTGCCGCTGCTGGCGGCGTCACTGCTCTGCGGCGGGCCGTGCCGTCTGCGCGGCGTGCCCGCCCTGGCCGATGTGGACACCAGCCTGGCCCTTTTGCAGGCTGTGGGGGCCGACGCGCAGCGCTGTGGCGCGGATATCTGCACCCGCCTCGCCGATGCTCTCTGCGGCGAGATTCCCGACTACCTGGCCGGGGCCATGCGCAGTTCGGTGTTCTATTTGGCGCCGCTGCTCTGCCGGGCGGGGTATGTGCGGCTGCCCCTGCCGGGCGGCTGCCGCCTGGGGCCGCGTCCTGTGGATATCCACCTGGCCGGGTTGGCCTCCATGGGGGCCGAGGTAGAATTAGAAGGCATCGCCGTGACGCTGCGGCGCAAAGGGCCGCTGCATGGGGTGGATTTCACGCTGCGGCTGCCCAGCGTCGGTGCTACAATGACACTGCTGATGGCCGCCTGCTGCGCCCAGGGCCGTACTGTGCTGCGAGGCGCGGCGCGGGAGCCTGAAATCGGCGATATGATTGCCTTTCTGTGCGCCTGCGGGGCTGACATTTCCGGCTACGGCACGCCGATTTTGACGGTGCAGGGCGGGCGGCCCCTGGGCGGGGCGGTGCACGCCCCGCTGCCCGACCGCATTGCCGCCGCCACCTACGCCGCCGCGCTGGCGGCCGCGGGCGGAGACATACGCATTACCAGCTGTAATCCAGCCCTGTACGGCGCATTTCTGCAATTTTTGGCGCAGACCGGCGTGCAGATCGAGAACGGACCGGACTGGGCCGGACTGGCCCGCAACCCCGCCGTGCCGCTGCGGGGCGGGGTGCAGCTTTGTGCCGACGCCTGGCCCGCCTTTGCCACCGACACCGCGCCCCTGGCAGCCGCCGTACTGCTGGCGGCAGAAGGGAAGAGCGAAATTTTTGACCGCCTGTTCCCCAACCGCTTTGCCTGCGCCGCCGGTTTTGCCGCTATGGGCGCGGAGGTAACGGCCAAAGGGCGGCGGCTGATGATTGCAGGCGGGTCACGGCTGCGCGGTGCCGCCGTGACCGCCCCCGACCTGCGCGGCGGGGCCGCCCTGCTGGTGGCCGCCCTCGGCGCAGACGGCACGACCACCCTGCGCGACCCGGGGCATATCCGCAGGGGGTATGCCGATTTGCCGGGGGAGATAAGGCGACTGGGGGCGGAAATTGGATAAGAGATAAGAGAAAAAAGAGCAGCGTATGCCGTATCCCTACCACTTTTTTTATGAATTTGCCCTTGGGGTATTGAAATTGTCTGTAAAATTTGATATTCTAATAATCAGTTATATGTAAAAAATCGCGGATCAGTGTGCCCATATGCGGGCCAAACCCATAGGATCCGGTTAAACAACTTCACTTTTAGGGGGATACACTCATGGCATTCGTTCTCGATGAAGAAATGCAAAATGTAACCAATATCAAGGTTATCGGCGTAGGTGGCGGCGGCGGCAACGCCGTCAACCGTATGGTGGAGGCAGGTCTGTCTGGTGTCGAGTTCGTTGCGATGAACACTGACCAGCAGGCCCTGCTCAACTCCAAGGCCACCCAGAAGGTTCAGCTTGGTGCCAAGCTGACCAAGGGCCGCGGCGCCGGTGCCGACCCGGAGATCGGCCAGCGCGCTGCCGAGGAGAGCAAGGACGAGATCACCAACTCCCTGAAGGGTGCGCAGATGGTCTTTATCACCGCCGGCATGGGCGGCGGCACCGGCACGGGCGCTGCCCCTGTCGTGGCTGAGACGGCCCATGACCTGGGCATCCTGACCGTCGGCATCGTCACCAAGCCCTTCGCCTTTGAGGGCAAGCGCAAGATGGCCCAGGCCGAGCAGGGCATCGCTTCCCTGATGATGCACGTCGACTCTCTGATCGTCATTCCCAACGAGCGCCTGAAGCTCATCAGCCAGGAGAAGATCACCCTGATGAACGCCTTTGAGGCCGCTGACAACGTGCTGCGCCAGGGCGTTGAGAGCATTTCCAGCCTGATCAACATCCCGGCCTTCATCAACCTGGACTTTGCCGACGTGCGCTCCATCATGAAGGACGCCGGCTTCGCCCACATGGGCGTCGGCGTCGCCAAGGGTGCCGGCAAGGCCGAGAACGCCGCCAAGGCTGCCATTTCCAGCCCGCTGCTGGAGACCAGCATTGCCGGTGCGCGCGGCGTCATCATCAACATCACGTCCAGCCCGGATATCGGCCTGGAGGATGTCGAGACCGCTGCCAGCATGATCACCCAGAGCGCACATCCCGATGCCAACATCATTTGGGGTACTGCGTTCGACGAGCGCCTGAGCGACGAAATGAGCATTACCGTTGTCGCCACCGGCTTCGAGAGCACGCCCGAGGTGGACGAGCCCATCCAGGCCCATGTGGACGCCAAGCGCGCCGCTGCCGCCCAGCCCGCTGCGCAGCAGCCGGTCCAGCAGCCCGCCGCTCCGGTCAGCCCGGTGCAGCCTGCCCAGCAGCAGATCAACCCGGTTATGCCCAACCCCATCTTCACCCAGTCCTTCAGCACTGGCATGGATACTCCCGTGGCCGCCCAGCCCGCTGCCCCCGCCGAGGAAGAGGATGACGGCGATTACTTTGACGACCTGCTCAGCATCTTGAACAAGCGTTCCTGATAAATTTTGCTGCGAGAGGATGTAAAAAGCCATGCCGTCTGAACCGATGAACATTCAGGAACAGGGTTTCCGTTCCAGCTTGTTCGGCTTTGATAAAAATGATGTGCTGGCTTACATGAACGCCCTGGCAAACGAGGCCCAGCAGCACGAACTGGAATACAACCGCCAGCTGCAGCAGATGCAGTCCAAGTTGGACGACCTGCGCAATGAGCGCAGTGCCGGCGACAGCCGCATTGAAGCCCTGAAAGCCGAATTGGCCGCCGCCACCCAGCGTGCCGACGCCGCCGAGGCCAAGCGCCGCGAGGCGGACGAGCAGCTGGAGACCATCAAGAAAAAGACCGCGTCGTTCCAGTCCACCCAGCGCGAAAACCAGAAGAACGCCAACATCTGGCAGCTGAAATGCCACGACTTGCAGCAGCAGGTGGACGAGCTGCAAAAGCAGCTGGCTTCGGCCCGGCAGCTGAACACTACCGTTGCCCCCGCTGCGCCCACGTCCGATTTGGTGCGGGAAGCCAAGCTGGAAGCCGGTAAGATTCTGGCCGACGCCCGCCTGTATGCGGACAGCGCCGAAAAAGAGCTGAAGCAGCAGGCCGATTTGCAGAAAAGCCGCATGGCCGAGAACGCCCGCAGCATTGCGTCGGGTGTCATGCTTGTGCGGGAGCGTCTGGCCCGCGTGGACGAGCGTTTGAGCGCTGCCACGCTGGATCTGGACGGTCTGACCCAGGCCATCTACCAGGCGCTGGATCAGACCGAGGCCGAGCTGAAAGAGCTGGGCACCGATATGCGCAGCTTTGCCCAGGGCACCCCGGAGACGGATATCCCCGTCAGCGCCCCGCGCCCGGCTGCCAAGGCTGCCGCCCCGGCAGGGGACAAGCCCGCCGAGCGCCTGCGCGTGAAGGCGAAGGCCCAACCGGTGCAGCATAAGCCCGCTGCCCCCGCCCCGGTTCACCGCCTGCGCAACACCCGGCGGCCTGTGTCGCAGCTGTTGCAGGATCAGATTGATCGGCTGAATGGGGACGAGCAGTAAAAATCAATACATAAAACTCACCCGACTATACAGCTGGGTGAGTTTTTTCTTCGCCTTCCCCCTTGGGGGAAGGTGGCCCCGCAGGGCCGGATGAGGGGCGCGTGTGCCGCCGCAACCCATAAAGAGTCAATAATGGCAAGGCCGCCCCTCATCAGTCCGCTTCGCGGACAGCTTCCCCCGAGGGGGAAGCCTTTTCGCCCCTCCCGTTTGTTCACAAACCCTTCTTAATTTGTTGAATTTTCCTTCACGACTTTGACACATTTGCCGGATATACTATAAGTGTTCTCCGGGAAGGGAGCAGGGACCCGGCCCCCAGAACAGGACCCCAAGTTTTTCATCCATACTCCTCTTTTCTTTTGACGCGAAAGCGGTGCGGATCGTCTCCGCACCGCTTTCGTGTTTTTTTTGTACAAATTTTCGCATTTGACAGCGTTTTTTCGGTGCCGCGCCCCTTGCCGAATGCCGCCGAAACCTGTATAATATAAGCTGATATTGTATCGCCATGGGGCAGACCCGGCCTACGGTATCCCGCAGACACTCATACCCGCAGGAGGCAAAATCCTATGAGAGTTGGTCTGGACATTGGTTCCACCACGATTAAATGTGTCGTGCTGAACGACGCCGATCAAATCATCTATTCTACCTACGAACGTCATTTCAGCCATATTTTAGAGAAGGGCAAGGCCCTTTTGGAAAAGGTCGCGGCAGAGTACCTGCCCGACGGCCGCGCATATCTGGCCATCTCCGGCTCGGCCGGCATGGGCCTGGCCGACAGCTGTAAGGTGCCCTTTGTGCAGGAGGTTTTCGCCACCCGCGTGGCAGCCAACCGCCTGGCCCCCGGCACCGACTGCATCATTGAGCTGGGCGGCGAGGACGCAAAAATCCTGTTCCTGACCAACGGCACCGAGGTCCGCATGAACGGCAGCTGTGCCGGCGGCACCGGCGCGTTCATCGACCAGATGGCTACCCTGCTGAAGATGGGCGCCGACGAGATGGACAAGGCCGCCCAGGGCGCGACCCGCACCTACACCATCGCCAGCCGCTGCGGCGTGTTTGCCAAAAGCGACATCCAGCCCCTCATCAACCAGGGTGCGCAGGCGGGCGACATCGCGGCCTCCATCTATCAGGCCGTCGTCAACCAGACCATTGCGGGCCTGGCCCAGGGCCGCCCCATCAAGGGCAACATTCTGTACCTCGGCGGTCCGCTGACTTTCGCCAAGACCCTGCGCGAGAGCTTTGACCGCACGCTGGGCGTCACCGGCACTCTGCCGGAGAACAGCCTTCTCTTCGTCGCCATGGGCGCTGCGTTCTACGCCGACGAGGAATCCGATTTGCGCGAGGTTGCCAAGCGCCTGGACGATTACAGTGCCACGGCCACCTACGTCAGCCTGCCGCCGCTGTTTGCCAATAAGCAGGCGTACGAGGAATTCCACGCCCGCCACCTGAAAGCCACCGTGCCCTGCCTGCCCTTTGGCGCAGACTGTGGGCCGGTACATATCGGCATTGACTCCGGCTCCACCACCATCAAGCTGGTGGTCATCGACAACGACGCCAACATTCTGTTCGAGAGCTACCGTCCGAACCTGGGCAACCCCATCCCGCTGGTCAAAGAGACGCTGCTCAAACTCTATCAGGAGCACCCGGGCCTGCACATTGCCAGCGTGACCACCACCGGCTACGGCGAGGAACTCGTCAAGAACGCGTTCCACTGTGACCGCGGACTGGTGGAGACGGTGGCCCACTTCACCGCCGCCAAGCACTTTTTGCCCGACGTCGATTTCATCATCGACATCGGCGGCCAGGACATGAAGTGCTTCAAGATCGAGGATGGTGCCATCAGCAACATCTTCCTGAACGAGGCCTGTTCCTCCGGCTGCGGCAGCTTTTTACAGACGTTTGCCCAGGCGCTGGGCTACGATGTCAAGGAGTTCGCCGCGCTTGGCCTGTTTGCCGACAAGCCGGTCGATCTTGGCTCCCGCTGTACCGTGTTCATGAACTCGTCTGTCAAGCAGGCACAGAAAGACGGTGCATCGATCGAAAATATCAGCGCCGGATTGTCGATTTCCGTCGTCAAGAATGCGCTGTACAAGGTCATCCGCGCGTCCAGCCCGGAAGAACTGGGCCGCAACATCGTCGTGCAGGGCGGTACTTTCTATAATGAAGCTGTCCTCCGCGCCTTTGAAAAAGAGATGGGCGTCAACGTCATCCGCCCCGACATTGCGGGCTTGATGGGCGCTTACGGCGCGGCGCTGTACGGCAAGAGCCGCGCGGGCGAGAACGCCCACAGCACCGTGCTGACCGAGGCTGAGCTGGAAGCGTTCAGCCAGAAGGTCAACACCGTGCAGTGTCAGGGGTGCGGCAACCACTGCCAGCTGACCGTCAACGTCTTTGCCGATGGCAAGCGGTTTATCTCCGGCAACCGGTGCGATAAACCCGTGACCGGCAAGGCCAACAATGAGGATCTGGACCTCTACGCCTACAAGCTGAAGCTGCTGGACGACTACCGCAAGGCAGCCACCCCGGCCAGCCCCCGCGCCAAAATCGGCATCCCGCTCTGCCTGAATATGTACGAGCTGCTGCCGTTCTGGCACACACTGTTCACCAAATTGGGCTTTGAGGTCGTCGTCAGCCCCTTCTCTAACCGCAAACTGTACCAGAGCGGCCAGGCGACCATACCCAGCGACACGGCCTGCTTCCCGGCCAAGCTGACCCACGGCCACATCCGCTGGCTGTGTGAGCAGGGCGTGGATGCGATCTTCTACCCCTGCATGAGCTATAACCTGGACGAGCACCTGGGCGATAACCACTATAATTGCCCGGTCGTCGCCTATTACCCCGAGGTTTTGGAGGGCAACTGCCCCGAGCTGAACGCGACGAAGTTCATCTACGACTACTTCAACCTCGAGCGCCGCAAGGATTTCTACAAGAAATTCCAGCAGGCGCTGGACAAATATTTCCCGGGGCTGGACAAAAAGGCCGTGCATGAGGCCATCGACGCGGCTTACGACGAGTACGCCCGCCATATGCAGCAGCTGCGCGACAAGGGTACCGAGATCATCGCCGCTGCCCGCAAGGAAGGCAAGCATATCGTCGTGCTGGCGGGCCGCCCCTACCACGTTGACCCCGAAGTCAACCACGGCATCAACCAGCTTATTATCCGCCAGGGCGCGGCCGTCGTCAGCGAGGATTCCGTCAGCTGGCACGAGCAGAAGTTCCAAACCGCCGTGCTGAACCAGTGGACCTACCACAGCCGCCTGTATGCCGCCGCCAAGTACTGCACCGAACAGCCCGACATGGATCTGGTGCAGCTGGTATCCTTCGGCTGCGGCCTGGACGCCGTGACCACCGACGAGACCCGCGAGATTTTGCAGGCGGGCGGCAAGCTGTACACCCAGCTGAAGATCGACGAGATCACGAACCTGGGCGCGGTGAACATCCGCCTGCGCAGCCTGTTTGCAGCACTGGAAGAACGGAAAGAAGACCATAAGTAAGAGGCAACCCATGGAATACATGACTCCCAATTTTACCAAGGATATGGTAAAGACCCATAAAATCCTGATTCCCAACATGGCGGTCACCCAGTTCCGGCTCATGCAGGCGGCGCTGGCCAGCGAGGGCTACCAGACCGAGGTGCTGGGCAACTGCGGCAGCGAGGTCGCCCAGCTGGGCCTGAAATACGTCCATAACGACACCTGTTACCCGGCGCTTCTGGTCATCGGTCAGTTCTTGGACGCGCTGAACAGCGGCAAGTACGACCTGGACCACACGGCGCTGCTCATCACCCAAACCGGCGGCGGCTGCCGCGCGTCCAACTACATCAAGCTGCTGCGCAAGGCCCTCGTCAAGGCGGGCTACGGCAATATCCCGGTCGCGTCGCTGAACTTCTCCGGTCTGGAAAAGGGCAGCGGCCTGCCGCTGACTGTACCGCTGCTGCGCAAAGTCATTGCATCGATTTTCTACGGTGATATGCTGGTGGCCCTGCGCAGCCAGACCCACGCCTATGAGGATCACAAGGGCGACGCCGACGCCATGACCGAAAAGTGGATCGCCACCATCCAGGGCTGGATTCGCGGCGACAGGAACTACTCCGCCCACGATATGAAACGCCGCTTCTACGACATCGCGAAGGACTACGCCACCATCCCCATCACCCGCGTACCGAAGGTCAAGGTCGGCGTTGTCGGCGAAATTTACGTCAAGTATTCGCCGCTGGGCAATAACGATTTGGAAAAATTCCTTGAGAGCCAGGACTGCGAGGTCAACCTGCCCGGTCTGATGGGCTTTGTAGAGTACTGCGTGGCCAACTACAAGCTGGACATCGACCTGTACGGCGGCAACAAGCTGGTCGCGGGCGGCGCGGATGCGTTCCTGAGCTGGCTGGACGGCATCGGCTGCGCCAGCTACGACGCCATGCGCAAGTACGGCTTCTACGCGCCCGGCTCCTTCCGCGAGCTGATGAAAAAGCCAGAGGGTATCATCTCTTTGGGTGCCAAGATGGGCGAGGGCTGGCTGCTGACCGCCGAGATGATCGAGCTGGTCGAGGGCGGCTATGGCAACATCGTCTGTGCCCAGCCCTTCGGCTGCCTGCCCAACCACATCGTGGGCAAGGGTATGATCAACAAGATCCGCGCCCTGCACCCCGATGCGAACATCACGCCGGTGGACTACGACCCCAGCGCAACCCGCGTCAACCAGGAGAACCGCATCAAGCTGATGCTGGCCGTGGCCCGCGAAAAGCTGGAACAGCCCGCCGCAGCCCCCGCGCCCCTGACCGCCGAACAGCTGGCAGGCGGTGCACCCCAGGTGGAAACCACGGTGCAGTGACCTGGCGCGGAAAAAAGTTGAAAAAATCCAAACTTTTTTCAAAAAATCCCTTGCAATTTGCATTGGCATCTGCTATAATAATCTGCGTCGCCAAGTGGTGACGCAATATGCGCGGTTAGCTCAGCTGGTAGAGCATCTGCTTGACGTGCAGGAGGTCACAGGTTCGAGTCCTGTACCGCGCACTCTAAAAGACACATGAAATCGTTAAGATTCATGTGTCTTTTTCTTTTGGTACACACCCACTTTCACTGTACACATAAATACAAACATCGGCAGGCCGTCCGCTTGCCGATGTTTTGATGGAAACATACGAAAAATATGGGCTGTAATGGCATTTTACTGCTTGCTGCCCGTTTACAGCTCGTCCACCTGTCTCAGCTCCACCTTGCGGCGGTCGAGGGTCAGCAGACCCTCGCGCTGCATCTGGGAGAGGGCATTGCTCAGGGCGCTGCGGTCAACGCCCAGGTGGTCGGCCAGCTGCTGACGGTCAAAGGGCAGGTTGAACTGCATACTGCCGCTGCGCCGCGCCAGCACCGAAAAATACGCCGTGATGCGCCCGCGTATCGTCTTGGGAGCCGTGTACAGGCTGCGCTGGGCCAGCCCCAGGTTTTTGCGGGCAGCAATACGCAGCAGGTTTTGGGTCATCTTCCAGCGCCACGGTTCGCAGCCGCACCGCAATAGTTGATCGGTGTCCAAAAGCAGCACCTCGCCGCTTTCGGCTGCCACCACGCTGACCAGCAGCGGTTCCTCGGGCAGGCAGGCGTAAGTCTCGGCAAACAGATCGCCCGGCCCGGCCTGACCCAACAGCGTTTTGCTGCCCCAGACGTCCAGATGCTCCATATGCACGCGGCCCGCCAGTACCACGCCCAATGGCGGCGCGGTGCAGCCGGCCTCCAACAGGACTTCGCCCTTGGCAAAGGGGCGGCGGCGCATCCGCAGGGCCTCTATGGCCGCGGCGGCCTCCGTCTCGGTCAGGCCGCGGAACAGCGGCACATCGGGCAGTTTGCAGCTTTCCATTTTTTGCACCTCGTATGTTGTTACTACAACAGATTCTTTTCTGCCATTGTAGTAAAATAGCAGCATAAAGTCAAGGAGGCTGACTATGAAACGACAGATCATTCATATCGACCAGGAAAAATGCAACGGCTGCGGGGCCTGCGCCGCCGCCTGCCACGAAGGCGCTATTGCAATGGTCGGGGGCAAGGCCACACTGATGCGCGACGATTACTGCGACGGCATGGGCGACTGCCTGCCCCACTGTCCGACCGGGGCCATCACGTTTGAGCAGCGCGAGGCTGCGCCCTACAACGAGGCCGCCGTCCAGGCCGCCAAGGCACACAAGGCCGCCCACGCGCCCCACAGCTGCCCCGGCAGTGCCCCCAAAACAATGCACGTCTGCCCGGGCAGCATGGCCAAGGCCCTGCACCCCGCCGACGCGGCAGGGGAGAGCACCGCCCCCACGATGGCCCCAAGCCAGCTGCGCCAGTGGCCGGTACAGATCAGGCTGGTGCCCATCAACGCACCCTACTTTGCCGGTGCCAAGCTGCTGATTGCCGCCGACTGCACGGCCTACGCCTACGCCGCGTTCCACGAACGGTTCATCCGCGGGCACATCACGCTGGTGGGCTGCCCCAAGCTGGACGATGTGGATTACAGCGAAAAGCTGACCGCCATCATCCGCAACAACGATATTAAGGAAGTCACCATCGTGCGGATGGAAGTGCCCTGCTGCGGCGGGCTGGAAAACGCCGCCAAGCGTGCGTTGCAGGCGTCCGGCAAGTTCATTCCATGGCAGGTCGTGACGATTTCCACCGATGGGCGCATTCTGGACTGAAAAAGTTGAATTTTTTTGCCAAAAGGGCTTGCAATTTGTAAAGCAATCTGCTATACTAATATGCGTCGCCAACAGGCGGCGCAACTATGCGCGGTTAGCTCAGCTGGTAGAGCATCTGCTTGACGTGCAGGAGGTCACAGGTTCGAGTCCTGTACCGCGCACTTGAAAAGACACGTAGATTTGTTTGAATCTGCGTGTTTTTTGTTTTATAGACAAATTTGCATTGTTCCTCTTGTTTTGGGGCGCTTGACTTATGCGCATTGAGCGCTTACAATGAAATAGAATCCTTTTCTTGTATCTTCTATAAGATTCAAACAAACAAAATTGGAAGGATGTATTCTTGTGGCCTTTCGTTTTCGCAAAAGCGTCAAAATTGCCCCCGGTGTGCGGTTAAATTTAAATAAGAAAAGCACCAGTGTTTCTTTTGGCGGCAAGGGTTTTCACCACACCATCAGTTCGACCGGGCGCAGGACGACCACTACGGGCTTACCCGGCACAGGTATCTCTTACAGCACAACAGAATCCGTCCATAAAGACCATGGAGCAGAACCTTCTACCCAGCAATCAAATCCCAAAGTTCCCAACAACGGCCAAAACAAAGGATGCAGTGGTTGCCTTTGGGTTTTGCTTGCTCTTATATTCTGGCCGTTTGCCCTTAGCTATTGGCTATGGACTTCCAATAAGTTCCATGCCAGCAAGAAAGCTCGCGTGGGAATCATCGCCGCTTTCTGGGCTGTTCTATTGGTGTTTGCCTCTATTGGCGGTGATTCCAATGCGAGTGATGCCACACAGGCCTCACCCATGCCGACAGCCACCGTTGCTGCAGAGACCCCACAACCAACAACAATCCCTACTGAAGCGCCAGCATCGGAACCAACTGCCGTACCTACCGAAGTCCCAACACCAGAGCCGACCGTCGCGCCTACTGAAACGCCGACTCCGCAACCGACTGAGGTGCCAGCTACTGAATCGATAAGTTCCACAACCAGTACCAACAGCTCCGTATATCAAGCGGGCATGGTCTACATCGCAAGCAGCGGTAACGGAAAGAAATATCACCGCATACCCAGTTGCAGCGGTATGGATAACGCTACTGCCGTCACACTAGAGCAAGCCGAGGCATGGGGATATACTCCTTGCAAGCGGTGCTATTAAATCGGAAAAATTATGCGAAAAAGAATTTTTGAAATTATAGAGGTCTCCTCGCCCGGTGATGCCGCCAGCCGGATTTATGACTGGTTCATGATGGCGACGATTTTGGTCAGCTTGATACCGTTAGCAACAAAGTCAACCGCCATGTGGACCGTCGTTATCGACCACGCAACGGTGGTCGTGTTTATCTTTGACTATACCCTGCGCTTCTGGACTGCTGATTTCAAACTTCCGCGCCGGGGCCGCACTGCGTTTCTTCTCTATCCGTTCACCCCAATGGCACTGATTGATCTGCTCACCATTCTGCCGTCTTTCGGCATTGTAGGGCGTGGGGCCAGGGTGCTGCGCATTTTTCGGCTGTTCCGAACATTTAAAGTGTTCCGCGTCGTCAAATTTGTGCGGTACTCCAAAAACATTGAGATAATCCTCACCGTGCTGCGTCGTCAAAAATCTGCTTTACTCACCGTCGGCGCACTGGCGGGCGGTTACATCTTGATTTCTGCCCTGGTGGTATTTAATGTAGAGCCTGATACGTTCAATAGCTTTTTCGATGCAATCTACTGGGCCACCATTTCCCTTACGACCGTCGGCTACGGCGATATCTACCCTGTATCGACAGCCGGGCGCATCTTTACCATGCTGTCGTCCTTGGTCGGTATCGCGGTGGTCGCACTGCCCGCCGGTATCATCACGGCCGGTTATATGGATGCCGTCAATAAGGATACTGCAAATTCATAAAATCAACGCCTGCGCTTTTCTTTAAGCGCAGGCGTATTTTTTTTTGAACAAAAATCCAATTTTTAAAACAGATGTTCCTATTCTGGCGGCTAGGTATCTGCTACCATAGAGGTACGGTAGCGGCGCGGGGTCAGGCCGGTCTGGCGGCGGAACACACGGTAAAAATAGTTGTAGTCCGAAAACCCGGTCAGGCGGCTGATCTCCACGTTGGACAGGGACGTTGTGGCCAGCAGTTCCATGGCCCGCTGTACCCGCAGCCGGGTGATCTGCTCATTGATGCCGCAGCCGTAGGTCTGGCGGGAGAGATAATACAGCCCGGTGCGGCTCAAGGACAGCGCCCGGCAGATCTTTTCGCTGGTCAGTTCCTCTGCCAGGTGGTCGCTCAGATATTGGCCCAGCCGTGCCTCGCTGCTGCCGGGGTTCAGCCGCGCCAACCCCTGTTGGTACAGCGCGGACGCCGCCAGCGCCAGCAGGTCCGATGCCGATTTCAGCGTCGGGTAGGGCGTGCGGGGCAGGGCATCGTAGGCGCTGTGCAGCGCCGCTTCGTCGATGCCGTAGGGTGCGCAGCGCTCCTTGGCCACGGCCCATTCGGTCGCTTCGTCCGCGCCCTGCACGATATGGCTTAGCAGCAGAAATCCCACCGCCGCGCCGTCTATCAAAATCGGCGTGATGACCTCGATCAGCCCGGCGTGGCAGGTGTAGATGACCGTCTCTTTCCGCCGCGTGGCGCTGCGGCAGGCGTTTTGGTCGCACAGATGGCAGCCGATGACCCCTTCCGGCACGCCGCGCACCAGCTTGCAGTAGGCAGGCAGCTCCGGCGGGTAAGAGAGGATATCCATGCCGTAGGTGTCAAACACCACGGTGCGCAGCCCGGTCAGGCGGTGGAAATCCTGCAACAAAACCAGCATTTCTTCCTTATTGAAAACCGTTCCCATAGGTTGCCCCCTTCATTTTGAACATCCAGACAGTTTCATCATAGAAAACAAAGCTCCACTTGTCAAGGAGGAAATCCATGCTTACCTTACGAAATTGTACCCTCGGCATTGAGTTCGGCTCCACCCGCATTAAAGCGGTGCTGGTGGACGATGCCTGCAAGCCGGTCGCTCAGGGTGACTTTACCTGGGGGAATCGGCTGGAAAACGGTGTCTGGACCTACCCGCTGGACGAAGTCTGGCGTGGTGTGCAGGCCGCCTACGCCGCCCTGGCCGCCGATGTGCAGGCCCGGTACGGCCAGCCGCTGACCACGGTGGGCTGCATCGGCATTTCGGCCATGATGCACGGCTATCTGCCTTTTGACGCGGCGGGCAATCTGCTCGTGCCGTTCCGCACCTGGCGCAACACGATGACCGGCCAAGCGGCGGAAGCGCTGACCGCGGCGTTCGGGTTCAACATTCCCCAGCGGTGGAGCGCAGCGCACCTGTACCAGGCCATGCTGACCCGCGAGCCGCACCTGCCGCAGCTGGATTTCTTCACAACGCTGGCCGGGTATGTACACTGGCAGCTGACCGGGCGCAAGGTGCTGGGCGTGGGCGACGCCAGCGGTATGTTCCCGATTGACAGCGCCACCGGCGGGTATAACGCTGCCATGCTGGAAAAATTCAACGCGTTGGCGGCAAAGCAGGGCTATCCTGTAGACCTTGCCAGTCTGCTGCCCACCGTTTTGCCCGCAGGTGAGGACGCGGGCACGCTGACCGCCGAAGGCGCGAAGTTGCTGGACCCCACCGGCGTTTTGCAGCCCGGCGTGCCGTTCTGCCCACCCGAAGGCGACGCAGGCACCGGCATGGCCGCCACGAACAGTGTGGCCCCGCGCACTGGCAATGTCAGCGCAGGCACGAGTATTTTTGCCATGGTCGTGCTGGAAAAGCCGCTTTCCAAGGTCTACCCAGAAATCGACATGGTCACGACCCCCGACGGTGCGGCGGTGGCCATGGTCCACTGCAACAACTGCACCAGCGACCTGAACGCCTGGGTCGATCTGCTGGCCGAGAGCGCGGCGCTCTGCGGGGCTGGCATCGACAAGGGCGCGTTGTTCACCCGGCTGTTCAACGAGTCCTTGAAGGGTGCGCCCGACTGCGGCGGCGTGGTGCCCATCAACTATATCTCCGGTGAGAGCGTGACCCACTTTGATGCGGGCCTGCCGCTGCTGCTGCGCCGCCCAAACAGTGATTTTACGCTGGCGAACTTTATGCGGGCCAATATCTATTCGGCCTTTGCCACGCTGGCGTTGGGGCTAAACATTTTGAAGCAGGAGCACGTGGCGTTGGATACGCTGCTGGGCCACGGCGGCATTTTCAAAACGCCGGGTGTGGCGCAGCGGTATTTGGCCGCTGCGGCAGGCGCGCCCGTCACCTGCATGGAGACCGCAGGCGAGGGCGGCCCTTACGGCATGGCGCTGTTGGCGGCCTACCGCCTGTACCGCAGGGCAGGGGAGACGCTGGCGGCGTATCTGAACCGCTGCGTGTTCGCTGATGCCAGAAGCGTAACGCTGGCCCCGGATGCCGACGATACGGATGGGTTCGCGAAGTTCCTGACCGAATATAAAAATGCGCTGAACGCCGAGCGGGCGGTGGTGTCCTGAAAAATTTTCCCGCCGTAGGGGCCGGGCATGCCCGGCCCGGTCGTGTAAGGCAAGTGTGCGCTTCCGGGAAAGTTGCAGGCCGGACATATCCGGCCCCTACCAAGTACTGCAGGCACTGGTTATTTAAAAGGAGGAGAAAACTTTTATGTTGCATACCTATGAATTTTGGTTCGTCGTGGGCAGTCAGTTTTTGTACGGCCCTGAAGTCCTCGAGACCGTCGCCGCCCGCGCAGCGGAGATGGCCGATAAGCTGAACGCCTCCGGCAATCTGCCCTGCAAAATCGTCTACAAAGTTACCGCCAAGACCAACGCCGAAATCTCCGACGTGGTGCGCGAGGCCAACTACGACAAGCACTGCGCGGGCATCATCACCTGGTGCCACACCTTCAGCCCCAGCAAAATGTGGATCAACGGCTTTGCCAACCTGCAAAAGCCCTACTGCCACTTTGCCACCCAGTACAACCGCGAGATCCCCAATGAAGAGATCGACATGGACTTCATGAATCTGAACCAGGCCGCCCACGGCGACCGCGAGCACGGCTTTATCGCCGCCCGCCTGCGGATGCCCCGCAAGGTCATTGCGGGCTACTGGCAGGACGAGGACGTGCAGAAGCGCCTGGGCGACTGGATGCGTGCCGCCGTGGGCGTGGCGGTTTCGAGAGAATTGAAGGTCATGCGTTTCGGCGACAATATGCGCGAGGTCGCCGTGACCGAGGGCGACAAGGTCGAAGTGCAGGCAAAGCTCGGCTGGCAGGTCAACACTTGGCCCGTGGGACAGCTGGTGGACACGATGAACGCCGTGACCGATGCGGAAATTGACGCCCTGATGGATGAATACCGCGCCGCCTACGATTTTGCCAGCGAGGACACGGACTTTATCGAGACCGTGCGCTACCAGGCCCGCGAGGAAATCGCCATGAAGAAAATGCTGGACGCCGAAGGGTGCAAGGCATTTTCCAATACTTTCCAGGACTTGTACGGTATGCGCCAGCTGCCGGGCATCGCCAGCCAGCATCTGATGGCCCAAGGCTATGGCTACGGCGGCGAAGGGGACTGGAAAGTTGCCGCAATGACTGCTATAATAAAGGCAATGGCCGAGGGCAAGACCGGCGGCACCGCCTTTATGGAGGATTACACCTACAACCTCGTGCCCGGGGCCATGTACAGCCTGGGTGCCCATATGCTGGAAGTCTGCCCGTCCGTGGCCGCCGCCAGGCCCCGCGTGGAGGTTCACCCCCTGGGCATCGGCGACCGTGAGCCGCCTGCCCGCCTGGTGTTTGAGGGCCATGAGGGTGACGCCATCGTCGTGAGCCTCATCGACATGGGCGGCCGCCTGCGGCTGATTTGCCAGGACATCCACTGCGTCAAGCCGATTCTGCCCATGCCCAACCTGCCGGTGGCCCGCGTCATGTGGCAGGCTATGCCTGATCTGACCACCGGCCTTGAATGCTGGATCACGGCGGGCGGCGCACACCACACGACACTGACCTACGATGTGACCGCCGACCAGATGAAGGACTGGGCCAACATGATGGATATTGAATTTGTCCATATCACAAAAGATACCACGGTGGAAAGTCTGGAACAGCAGCTATTCTTGAACGATTTAGCGTGGAAATTGAAAGGATAACCTATGCTGGAAGCATTAAAGCAGCAAGTTTATGAAGCCAATATGGAACTGCCCCGCAGGAGCCTTGTGACCTACACCTGGGGGAATGTCTCGGGCATTGACCGGGAGCGCGGCCTGTTCGTCATCAAGCCCTCCGGCGTTGAATATGACGAGCTTACGTCGGAAATGCTCGTTGTCATGGACCTAGACGGCAACAAGGTCGAGGGCGATCTGAACCCCAGCAGCGACACGAAAACACATTTGGAACTGTACAAAGCTTTCCCGCAGCTGGGCGGCATCGTACACACCCATTCCACCCACGCGGTGGCCTTTGCCCAGGCGCGGCGCGACCTGCCTGCCTTTGGCACGACCCATGCTGACTACTTTTACGGCCCGGTACCCTGCACGCGGGAGCTGACGCCGGAGGAAATCGACGAGGACTACGAGAAGAACACCGGCAAGGTCATCATCGAGACGTTTACAGAGCGCGGCATCGACCCGGTACACGTGCCCGGCGTGCTCTGCGCCAGCCATGGGCCGTTCACCTGGGGCAAGGATGCGGCCCAAGCCGTCTATCACGCGGTTGTGCTGGAAGAAGTGGCAAAGATGGCGATCCTGACCCTGACCATCGACCCCAACGCCCATCCCGCACCGCAGCACGTGTTGGACAAGCATTTTATGCGCAAGCATGGGCCAAATGCCTATTATGGGCAGAAATAAGGAGGCTTGTCTTATGAAATTCTACATTGATACCGCCAATGTGGACGAGATTCGCAAGGCCAACGACATGGGCATTATCGCCGGTGTCACCACCAACCCGAGCCTGATTGCCAAGGAGGGCCGCGACTACGCCGAGACGCTGAAGGAGATTGCCACCATCGTGGACGGCCCCATCTCCGGCGAGGTCAAGGCTACCACCACCGACGCCGAAGGCATGATCGCCGAGGGCCGCGCCATCTACGCGCTGGACCCGAAGCACATGGTGGTAAAAATCCCCATGACTGCCGAGGGGTTAAAGGCCATCAAGGTGCTGTCCGCCGAGGGCATCCCCACCAACTGCACGCTGATTTTCAGTGCCAACCAGGCATTGCTGGCCGCCCGCGCGGGGGCAGCTTACGTCAGCCCCTTCCTGGGCCGCCTTGACGATATCGGCCAGCCGGGCATTGATCTGGTCGAGACGATCCACGATATGTTCCTCAACTATCCCGATATCGAGACCCAGATCATTGCTGCCAGCGTGCGCAACCCCATCCATGTGACGGACTGCGCCCTGGCCGGGGCGGACATTGCCACGGTACCCTACAAAGTTATCGAGCAGATGCTCCACCACCCGCTGACGGATGCCGGCATTGAGAAGTTCCAGGCCGACTACACCAAGGTGTTCGGCGCGTAAAACACGCTGCCTTCTCCGCGCTCTGTGCCATTGTTCGGCACAGGGCGCTTTTCTTTGTGCGACGCTTGACGAATCTGCGCTGGTACGATATACTAAGTATTTACGGCTCTGGCCGCAATGTGTGTATAAAAGGAGGGAGAACCGCCGTGATTTTCGGCAAGTATATCAACCGCTACTACCTCAAGCACGCGCCTGTACTGCTTTTGGGTATTCTGTCGCTGCTGACGGTGGATTATATCCAGCTTCTCATCCCGGAGCTGTACCGGCTGGTCATCAACGGTGTAAACTTGGGGCAGGTGGTGGTGGACGGCCAGACGATGGCCTTCACCAAAGAAGTGCTGTTCCAACACATCTGCCTGCCCATGATCTACATTGTGGTGCTCATGGTCATCGGGCGTTTTCTGTGGCGCGTTTGTTTCTTCGGCTCGGCGGTCCGGGTGGCGGCCGACCTGCGGGAGCAGATGTTTGACCACAGCCGCCAGCTGTCCCAGCAGTATTACCAGGTCAACAAAGTGGGCAACCTGATGAGCCTGTATACCAACGACCTGGACACCATCCAAGAGTGCTTCGGCGACGGCATCCTCATGTTCTTTGATGCGTCGGTGCTGGGCATTCTGGCGCTGGTCAAAATGTGGCGCATGGACATCAAACTCACGCTGCTGGCCCTGATCCCGGCGGCGGTCATGTTCGCCATTGGCACCGTGATGAGCCAGGTCATGACCAAGCGTTGGGAGGAACGCCAGCAGGCATTTTCCGACCTATCGGACTTTGCGCAGGAAAATTTCTCCGGCATTGCGGTCATCAAGGCGTTTGTCAAAGAGCTGAAAGAGCTGATGGCGTTCCGCAAGTTAAACAAGGAAAACGAGGAAATCAACGTTACCTATACAAAAATTGCCACACTGTTGGAGGTCCTCGTCACCCTGTTTGTTGAATCGGTCATCTGCGTTATCCTCGGCTACGGCGGCTGGCTCGTCTACCGGGGCCAGTTCAACGCGGGCCAGCTGGTGGAGTACATCGGCTACTTTGAGGCCATCGTCTGGCCCATCATGGCGATTTCGATGCTGATTGAAAAGACCGCCCGCGGCAAAGCATCGCTGAACCGGATTACCGAGCTGCTGGACGCGCCCATCGATGTGGCCGACCGTGACGGCGTGGCCGATTTGAAAAATCCCCGCGGCGGCATCGAGTTCCGCCATCTGAACTTCCGCTACCCGGACGGCGAGTACGATGTTTTGAAGGATATTTCCTTTACCATCGCACCGGGGGAGAGCGTCGGCATCGTGGGCAAGACCGGCGCGGGCAAAACCGCGCTGGTAGATCTGCTGCTGCGCACCTACAATGTGCCCGACGGCACGCTGTTTGTGGATGGGCAGGACGTGAACACCGTGTCCATCCATTCGGTGCGCAACGCCTGCGCCTATGTGCCGCAGGATAACTTCCTGTTCTCGGACACGATTGCCCACAACATCGGCTTCGGCGTGGACGACGCCAGCCGGGAGGACATTGACCGCGCCGCCGTGCTGGCCGATGTGCGGGACAACATCGTGGACTTTAAAGATGGCTACGAAACCGTCCTCGGCGAGCGCGGCGTGACCGTTTCCGGCGGGCAGAAGCAGCGCATTTCGATTGCCCGGGCACTGCTGAAAAACGCGCCGATTTTGATTCTGGACGACTCGGTCTCGGCAGTCGATACCCGCACCGAGCGCATCATCCTCGACAACCTGAAAACGAGCCGCGCGGGCAAGACCACCCTGCTGATTGCCCACCGTATTTCCACGGTGGAGCAGCTGGACAAAATCATCTTTATCGAGGACGGCAGGGTGGAGGCCGTAGGCCCGCACGACGAATTGTACCGTACCTGCAACGAATACCGCCGCATGGTAGACCTGCAAAAGCTGGAAGATGAAGTGGGAGGTGACGGCAATGACTAACCTGAATCCGCTGCTTCTCGTCTGGGGCGTCATCGGCACGGTCACGGCCATTTTGATTTTCGCCTATGCCCTTGTCAAGGACAAAAAGGAGACGATGGGCTTTGAGCGCACGATGAAGGACGGCGAAATCCTGCGCCGCCTGGCCGGGTACGCCAAGCCTTACTGGGCAAAATTTGTCGTTGTGCTGTTCCTGATGCTGTTCTCGATTGCCTACGACATTATCGCACCCCTCATCGTCGGTGCGCTGGAAGAACTGGTGGCCGGGGAGTTTGCGCTGCCGCGTCTCTTTGCGGGCGTGGCCGTCTATGCGGGCGTGCTGGTGTTTTCGATGGCAAGCACCTACTTCCAGGCCGTCATTTTGCAGCGCGTCGGCCAGCGCATTATCTCCGACCTGCGCGAAGATCTGTTCACCCACATTGAGTCGCTGGCCCACGAGCAGCTGAACGAAATCCCGGTCGGCAAGCTCGTCACCCGCGTGACCAACGACACGAACGCTATCTCGATGATGTTCACGAACCTGCTGGTCACGCTGGCCAAGAACATCTTCGTCATCCTCGGCATTCTCATCGCCATGCTGTCCCTCAACTATGAGCTGACGCTGATGGTGCTGTGCTTTGTGCCGTTCATCGTGATTTTTACGGTGATTTTCCGCAAATTTTCCCGCCGCGCCTACCGCAAGGTCAAGGACGCGACGACGGATATCAACACCTACCTGTCGGAGAATCTTTCCGGCATCAAGGTCACGCAGATTTTCGGCCGCGAGGATGAAAAAATGGCGGAGTTCCGCGAGAAAAGCCAGCGGCTTGCCAAGGCCAACCAGGAGCAGATTTTTGTTTTCGGCGTGTTCCGGCCGCTGGTGTATATGCTGTACATCTGCTCAATCCTGTGTCTGTTTTACCTGGGCGGCATGGGCCACCTGACCGGCGCGACGTTTTTGGGGCAGACGATTTCCGGCGGAACTATCGTTACCTTTTATATGTATATTTCCAAGTTCTTCACCCCCATCCAGAATCTGGCCGAGCAGTTCAACTGGCTGCAATCGGCGCTGGCCTCGTCGGAGAAGGTGTTCTCCATCATGGACATTCAGCCCAAGATGGTGGACGCACCCGACGCCGTTGAGTTGGACGAGGTGAAGGGCGACATTGAGTTCCGTGATGTCTGGTTCAGCTACATCCCCGGCGAGTGGGTCTTGCAGGGCGTGTCGTTCCATGTGAGCCCCCGGGAGACGGTGGCCTTTGTCGGCTCCACCGGCTCGGGCAAGAGCACGATTTTGTCGCTGATCTGCCGCAACTATGAGTTCCAGAAGGGCGAGATTTTAATTGACGGCATCGACATCCGCAAAATCAAAATTTCGTCGCTGCGCCGCCACTTCGGCCAGATGCTGCAGGATGTGTTCCTCTTCTCGGGCACGATCCGCAGCAATATCGTCCTTCGGGAAGAAGGCATCCCCGACGAGGAGATCATGCAGGTCTGCCGTTATGTCAACGCCGATAAGTTCATTGACAAACTGGACCACGGCCTCGACGAGGAGGTCCGCGAGCGCGGCAACAATTTCTCGGCTGGTCAGCGGCAGCTGCTGAGCTTTGCGCGGACCATCATCCACAAACCCAGCGTCATGATATTGGACGAAGCCACGGCGAATATCGACACCGAGACCGAGCTGTTGATTCAGGATAGCTTGGAAAAAATGCGTTCTGTCGGCACGATGCTGATTGTGGCGCACCGGCTTTCCACCATCCAGCACGCGGACAATATCATTGTATTGTCCCACGGCAAGATTCTGGAGCAGGGCAGCCACCAGGCGCTGCTGGCAAAGCATGGGCGGTATTACCAGCTGTATACGCTGCAATATCATAAAGAGCAAATGAAGGGGTAAGGCAGTAAAGCCCCCGCCTTTGCCTTGAGCTGGTGGCTGAGTGGGTTAAGCTACGACGCCATGCACGGCGTCGGCAATTTTGCCATCATGCTGGTGCTGTACCGTCCGCTGCGGAAAGCGCTGAGGGCGGCGAAAAGGCAGATTGGGTGGTAGCTCTTTGCCTTCCCCCTTGGGGGAAGGTGGCCCCGCAGGGCCAGATGAGGGGCGCGTGTGCCACAGTAACCCGTGAAGAGGCAATAGCGGCAAGTCGCCCTTCATCAGTCCGCGCTGCGGACAGCTTCCCCAAAGGGGAAGCCTTTTTTATTTGCAGGCAGTGGACGTACCCCCGATTTTATGCTATACTATATCAGTTATAGTGGGGAGGTATAGGACCATGCGCGTTTTAGGCATCGACCCTGGGTATGCTATTGTGGGCTGGGGCGTTGTGGAATACATCGGCAACCGCTTTGCCCCCATCGGGTACGGCGCGGTCATCACCGAAAAAGACACGCCCTTTGAACAGCGGCTCGTCGAAATTTACGAGGGTGTGCTGGATATCTGCAAGCGCTACCAGCCCGAAGCCCTCTCCATCGAAAAGCTGTACTACCAGCACAACCAGACCACCGTCATCGGCGTGGCTGAGGCCCGCGGCGTCATTCTGCTGGCGGCTGCCCAGTGCGGCGTGCCGATCTATGAGTACACCCCCATGCAGGTCAAGCAGGCTATCACCGGGTATGGCAAGGCCGTGAAAAAGCAGATTCAGGAAATGACCCGCATGATGCTCCATCTGGAAACCATCCCCAAGCCCGACGACACCGCCGACGCCCTGGGTATGGCGATTGCCCACTGCCATTGCAGCCGCAGCCGCCTGATGGGCACACCTGTGCGGTAACAAATCCCCCCTATAAAAGAAGGATCAACCATGATTTACTGTCTGACTGGAAAAATCATTAAAAAATCGCTGGATTCCGTCGTCATAAGCTGCGCCGGGGTCGGCTATTTTGTCCAGATACCCGCCACCACCGGCGAAGCCCTGCCCCCCGCCGGGCAGGAGGGCACCGTTTACACCATCATGAACGTGACCGAGAATGACGTCTCGCTTTACGGCTTTGCCACCGAGGAACAGCGCGACTGCTTCAAGATGCTGACCGGCGTCACCGGCGTCGGCCCCAAGGCCGGACTGTCGATTTTGTCCATCATGACGCCGGAAAAAGTCGCCCTCGCGGCGTCCAGCGGCGACCACAAGGCCTTCACCAAGGCATCCGGTGTCGGACCGAAGCTGGCCCAGCGCATTGCCCTGGAGCTGAAAGACAAGGTTGGCAGGGGGCTGGCTGCCGGTACCGGTTTCTCCGGCAATATTGCGACCCCCGCGCCCTCCAGCGCCCCGGCCCAGGCCGTGGCCGCCCTCGTCAGCCTGGGCTACTCGGCCAGCGACGCCGCTGCCGCTGTGGCCCGCGTGGACGAAACGCTCTCCGTGCAGGAGATCATCACCATTGCGCTGCGCAGCCTGTCGCGCGTGTAACAGAAGGGGAGTGCCGAATTGAACCAGGAATATACCGTTGACCCCAGCCGCCTCGTCAGCCCCGATATGAGCGCCGCCGACGCCGAGGAAATCAGCCTGCGCCCGAAAACGTTGGACGATTACGTCGGCCAGGAGAAGGCCAAGGGCAACCTGAAAGTCTACCTGCGGGCGGCGCAGCAGCGCGGCGAGCCGATGGACCACATCCTGCTCTACGGCCCGCCGGGTCTGGGCAAAACCACGCTGGCCGGCATCGTGGCACAGGAGATGGGCGTGCAGATCCGCATTACCTCCGGCCCCGCCATCGAGAAGCCCGGCGACCTGGCCGCCCTGCTGACGAACCTGCAGGAAGGCGACATTCTCTTCATCGACGAGATTCACCGCCTGTCCCGCCAGGTTGAGGAAGTTTTGTACCCGGCGCTGGAAGATTTCGCGCTGGATATCATGATTGGCAAAGGCCCGAGCGCACAAAGCATCCGTATCAACCTGCCACGCTTTACGCTGGTGGGTGCCACGACCCGCGCAGGCCAGCTGACAGGACCCTTGCGTGATCGCTTCGGCATCCTGCTCAAGCTCGAGCTGTACAGCCCGAAGGAGCTGGGCCGTATTATCATGCGCAGCGCCGGCATCCTGGGCGTGCCCATCACCGAGGAAGGCGCACTGGAACTGGCCCGCTGCGCCCGCGGCACGCCGCGCATCGCCAACCGTATGCTCAAGCGTGCCCGCGACTTTGCCACCGTGCAGGGCGACGGCACCATCGACGGGGAGACCGCCATCGCCGCCCGCAAATGGATGGACATTGACGAGCTGGGCCTGGACGAACTGGACCGCAGCCTGCTCCGCGCCATCATCGAAATGTACAACGGCGGACCGGTTGGCCTGGATACCCTGGCCGCCGTGTTGGGCGAGGAGAGCGTCACGCTCTACGATGTCTGCGAACCCTACCTGATGCAGATGGGCATGCTGACCCGCACCCCGCGCGGCCGCTGCGTGACCCGCCTTGCCTACGAACACCTGCATATGGCCGTGCCCAAGCGCTTCGACGAAGAGGACAGCGGCCAGACGAGTATGTTTTAACCTGTTGAATAGATAAAGGAGATTTGCTTATGCGCCCTGCTGATACTTGGCGGGATTATGAGCTGCTGGATGCCACCAACCACAACCGATTGGAGCGCTGGGGCCAGACCCTGCTCATTCGTCCCGACCCGCAGGTCATCTGGAAAAACGACGAGGCCAGCCCGCTGTGGGCCAAGGCCGATGCCGTCTACTACCGCTCCGCCAAGGGCGGCGGCCAGTGGAATTACCACAAAAAGCTGCCCCAGAAATGGCAGATCCATTGGAATGACCTGACCCTCATCGTCAGCCCCACCGGCTTCAAGCACACCGGCGTTTTCCCGGAGCAGGCCGTGAACTGGGCCTGGTACCAGGAAAAAATCAAGGCCGCTGGCCGCCCCATCCGTGTGCTGAACCTCTTCGGCTACACGGGCGGTGCGACGCTGGCCTGCCTGGCCGCGGGCGCCTCCGTCACCCATGTGGATGCCAGCAAAGGCATGGTGGCCTGGGCGCGTGAGAATGCTGCCGCCAGTAACCTGGCTGACCGCCCCTGCCGCTGGATCGTTGACGACTGCGTCAAGTTCGTACAGCGGGAAATCCGCCGCGGCAGCAGGTACGACGCCGTCATCATGGACCCGCCGAGCTATGGCCGCGGCCCGGGCGGCGAAATCTGGAAGCTGGAGGACAACGTCTACGACCTCATCACCCTGACCGAGCAGGTGCTGAGCGACGACCCGCTGTTTTTCGCCATCAACTCCTACACCGAAGGGCTTAGCCCCGCCGTCATGGAGTACATCATCAAGACCACGCTCTGCCCCATCCAGGGCGGCCACACCCACTGTGATGAGATCGGCCTGCCGGTCTCCGCCACCGGCGGCGTTGTGCCCTGCGGCGCAACGGCTATTTGGGAGAAGTAATTATGCCAAATCAGGAATCCATTTTACAGGTGCAGGATGTACACTTCCGCTATGACCCGGAGCAGCCCAAGTACGCTGTGGACGGCGTGACGCTGGACATCCGCCGCGGTGAGTTCGTGGCCGTGCTGGGCGCGAACGGCTGCGGCAAATCCACGCTGGCAAAGCATTTCAACGCGATTCTGCTGCCCGAGACCGGAACTGTCCTCGTGGAGGGTATGGACACCCGCAACGAGGACCACCTCTACGATGTACGTCAGAAGGTCGGCATGGTGTTCCAGAACCCCGACAACCAGATCGTAGCGACCATCGTTGAAGAGGACGTGGCCTTTGCGCCGGAAAACCTCGGCGTACCGCCGGAGGAGATCTGCACCCGCATCGACGAGGCCATGAAGCTGGCCGGCATCTACGAAAAACGCGATGCTGCGCCGTATAAGTTGAGCGGCGGCCAGAAGCAGCGCGTCGCCATCGCGGGCGTTATCGCCATGCGGCCCGACTGCCTGGTGCTGGACGAGTCCACCGCCATGCTGGACCCCCACGGCCGCGCCCAGGTCATGAAAACCATCCACCAGCTGCGGGCGGCGGGCATCACCATCGTGTCCATCACCCACTATATGGAGGAAGCCGCCCAGGCTGACCGCGTGCTGGTCATGAGCCGGGGCCGCATCGTAATGGAGGGCACGCCCGAGCAGGTGTTCAGCCAGACCGAGAAGCTGCACAGTTACCATCTGGATGTACCCCAGGCCGCCGAGCTGCGCGACGAGCTGGTCAAGGCCGGGATCCCGATGCCGGAGGACGTGATTACGCCGGAGGCGTGCGCGGAGGAACTGTTTAAGCTGCTGAAGTAACCCCTGCCTTCCCCCGATGGGGGAAGGTGGCCGAGCGAAGCGAGGTCGGATGAGGGGCGGCCTCACGGAGATATCCCGCTCACGGGCAATCTCCGCATACCTGCCCCTCATCAGTCAGCGGGCAAGCCGCTGACGGCTTTCCCCGAGGGGGAAGCCTTTCGTTCAGAAACATCCCACGTATGCCGGAACGGCACCACACCCGGGCTGTATCCGGCGGGAAAGGAATCACTATGTCCGAAATCATTCGTGTAGAAAACTTAAGCTACATCTACAACCTGGGGATGCCCGACGCTACCAAGGCGCTGGACGACGTGTCTTTCACCGTCGAGGAAGGCGATTTTGTCGGCATCATCGGCTCCACCGGCAGCGGCAAGTCTACGCTGATCAGCCATTTCAACGGCCTGAACCGCCCCACGTCGGGCCGCGTCCTTGTGGACGGCAAAGACCTGTGGGAACAGGGCGCCGACCTGCGCAGCTTCCGTTTTCTCGTCGGTCTGGTCATGCAGTACCCTGAGTACCAGCTGTTCGAGGAAACCTGCGCCAAGGATATCGCCTACGGCCCGCGCAACATGGGCCTTGACGAGGCCGAGATCCAGCGCCGTGTCAAGGAGGCCGCCGCCTTCGTCGGTTTATCGGATGAGCTGCTGGAAAAAAGCCCCTTCGAGCTTTCGGGTGGGCAGAAGCGCCGCGTTGCGATTGCGGGCGTTATGGCCATGCACCCCCGCGTGCTGGTGCTGGACGAACCCGCCGCGGGCCTGGACCCAGAGGGCCGCGACACGATTTTGAGCCAGATCAAGGACTACCACAAAAAAACCGGCATCACGGTTTTGCTGGTCAGCCACTCGATGGAAGATATTGCCAAGTACGCCAACCGCGTGCTGGTCATGCACCGCGCCAAAATCGCCATGTATGACACGGTGGAAAACGTCTTTGCCCGCGCACAGGAATTGCTGGAGCTGGGGCTGTCTGTGCCGCAGGTCACGCAGATCTTCTTAAAGCTGCGCCAGATGGGGCTTGACATCCCCGCAGACGTCTACACGATACCCTATGCGGTCAAGACCATCCAAAAGGCGCTGGCCGCCAAGCAGGCAGGGGAGGTGCAGTAAATGCTTAAAGATATCACGATCGGTCAGCATTTTCCCGGGCATTCTGTGCTGCACCGCTGCGACCCGCGGTTAAAGCTGGTCGCCACGATTGCCTACATCGTCGTGCTGTTTGTTGCGCCGAATCCGCTGGGGCTGACGCTGTCCATTGCGCTTTTGGCGGCGCTGTACAAAATCGCGCAGATTCCCGGCAAGATGATTTTGAAGAGCTTAAAGCCCATCGTGCCCATCGTCATTTTTACGGCGGTGCTGAACCTGTTCTTCGTCACGGGGCAGGGGGAGCCGCTGGTACACGTCTGGGTTTTGAACATTTATATTGAGGGTGTCAAGTACGCGATCCTGCTGGCGGTACGCGTCTGCGCACTGATCGCGGGCACGAGCCTGTTGACATACACGACCAGCCCGATTGTGCTGACCGATGCCATCGAGAGCCTGCTGCGCCCGCTGGCAAAACTGCATTTTCCCGTGCATGAGCTGGCGATGATGATGACGATCGCGCTGCGGTTCATCCCGACTTTGATCGAAGAGACGGAAAAAATCATGAACGCCCAGAAGGCCCGCGGTGCCATGCTGGACAGCGGCACCTTCACCCAGCGCATCAAGGCGCTGGTTCCCATTCTGATTCCGCTGTTCATCTCGGCGTTCCGCCGCGCGGACGAGCTGGCCATGGCTATGGAATGCCGCTGCTACCACGGCGGCGAGGGCCGCACCCGGCTGAAGCAGCTGAAATTCACGAGCGAGGATTTCCGCTGCCTGGTGGTAATCACGGTGGCGTTGGTAGTCATTGCCTGCACACGGTTGTTTGTGCCGGGGTTGGCGTAAGATTTTGCCGCCCTGTAGGGGCCGGATATGTCCGGCCCGCAGCTTTCCCGCAAGTACCTGCTTTTCTTACACGACCGGGCCGGGCATACCCGGCCCCTACACAGTTCTTACTATGAATTATCTACTCTGGATAAGCTACAAAGGCACCCGCTACGCCGGTTTCCAGGTGCAGCCCAACGCACCGACGGTGTGCGCGGTCTTGCAGGACGCCATGCAGGCGGTGCTGGGCCAGCGGCCCGATGTAAAAGGCTGCTCCCGCACCGATTCCGGCGTCCATGCGCGGCGTTTCGCGCTCAGTTTCTGCTATACTGGCAAGGTGCCCATGGCAAAGCTGGTGCCCGCGCTCAACGCGCATCTGCCGCCGGATATCCGCGCGGTAGACATCCAGCCTGTGCCGGACGACTTCCACGCGCGGTACGCCGCCCACGCCAAGACCTACCACTACTATATTTTAAATGCGCGGGTCGATGACCCCTTCACCTTCGACACCTGTTACCGGGTCGGCCCGCCGCTGGATGTGACCGCCATGCAGGTCGCCGCAAAACAGTTCGTAGGCACGCATGATTTCTCGGCGCTCTGTGCGTCAGGTTCCAGCGCTGCCGCCCACGGCGACACAGTACGGATGATTACAGATTGTACCGTTATACAAAATGGCAATCAAATTGTCATTTCCGTCACGGCGGACGGCTACCTGTATAATATGGTGCGCATCCTGGCGGGCACGCTGGTGGACGCCGGGCTGCACAAGCGCACGCCGGAAAGCATCCCGCCCCTGCTGGAAAGCCGTGACCGCCGCCAGGCCGGGCCGACGCTGCCCGCAAAGGGGCTGTTTTTGGAGAAGGTAGAGTATCCGAGACTGAATGCCGTTTTGTAGGGGGGGCGGCGTCCTCGACGCCCCGCGGGCACCTATGGAATGCGCCCCCACGGATTCTGTATGCAGGGGCGGGGCATACCCCGCCCGCAGCTTTCCCGCAAGCTCCTGCTTGCCCTACAATGCGATACCGTAACGAAAGGAGGCCCGCCCCATGAACAAATCGGAAAAAGAACGGTTGGCGCGGCGGCAGCGGATGCTGGCGCGGGAACAGGGGCAAGCCCCCGAAGCCGGTATCCGCGGCACCAGCGGGGATATCAGCCTGCACGTGCCTAAGCCGGTGCGGCGCGGTGCGCCCCCGCCCAAAACGCCTGACCCCGCAGCAGGGGAGACCGCCGCGCGGCTCAAGTCCCTGACACCGCTCTACAAGCAGCGGCAGCATCGGCGGCGGGTGTTCTTCGCTGTCGTTATCGCCGCGCTGGCCGTGGCCGTCGTGGTCATGACCGGTACGCTCTCCGCGTCGCTGGCGCTGCTGGGCGATACCATCGACAGCGCCATTTTGTACATTGACCGCACCGACGGCGGCTGGCCCGCCACCACCGGTATCACCGACCCGCTGCAAATCGAGCCGCTGGCCGGGGGCTTTGTGGAGCTGGGGGCCGAGGACGTGCTCGTCTACTCGGCCTACGGATCCAAAATTCTCAGCTTGCAGCCATCCTACGCGCGGCCGGTGCTGGCCGTGGGCGGTACCCGCTTTGCCGTGTACAACCGCGCAGGCAACGAGCTGACCGTGTGCAGCCGCACCCGCACGCTCTACTCCCAGAATTTTGACAGCGGCATCCTGCTCTGCGCCATGTCCAACAATAACTCGCTGGCCGTTGTGACCGAGTCGGGCCGCTACGCCGCCCAGGTGCGCATCTATGACCCCTCGATGCGGCAGACGTACAGCTGGGAGATGACCCAGTCCGACGGCACCCCCATCGCGGTGGATTTTGCCCCCGACAGCCGCAAATTTGCCGCCGGGATGCTGGCCGCCCGCGATGGCCAGTTGAGCTGTTCGGTCTATTTTATGAACACCGACGCCGACACCGAAGGTCCGGTCTACACGGCCCAGCAGGGGAGTATGCTGCTGCGGCTGGACTGGCAGAGCGAGAGCCGCGTCATGGCGGTGTTTGACACCTACATTGCCGTGCTGGACCCCCGCACCGGCACCGAGACCGCGCGGTATGATTTTGGCGGTGCCACGCTGCAAAGTGCCGCACCGGGCCGCCGCCAGACCGCGCTGCTGCTGAATGTGCGCGGCGGCAACAGCCTGGTCACGCTGGATGAAAACCTGGCTGCCATGGCGGAAATTCCCGCCCGGCAGGCGTTTGGCGTGTCGGCCACCGACACGGATATCTATTTACTGTGCCCCGACGCTGTGGAGTGCTTCGGCTACGACGGCGTGCAAAAGTGGGTGCAGAGCAGCCTCGATGCCCGCCCTCTGGCCGTGCTGGACGCCGCCCAGACGCTGGTGTTTGCCGGGAGCAGGGCCAGCGTGCTGGAGGCACCGAACTAAAAGCCTTCCCCCTTGGGGGAAGGTGGCCGAAGGCCGGATGAGGGGCGAGTTTGCCGTCATTGCCCGGTAAGCGGGTTGCAGCAGCAAGGTCGCCCCTCATCAGTCAGCGGTCGGGGCCGCTGACAGCTTCCCCCTTGGGGGAAGCCATTCGCACCCCAAAACATTTACACAGAAAGAAGTACCCATCTATGTCATTTTCTCCCGCTATTCTCTATGATATTCTCTTCCTTATCGTGTTTTCCTTCGCCGCGGTCAAAAGCTGGCAGAAGGGATTCCTTGCCGGGCTGGCTGAGCTGATTGGTGCGGTGCTGGGCGTGGGCATTGCCGTATGGGGCAGCCGCGCGCTGGCCCCGGAAATTTACCAGCGCTTCTTCAGCGACGCCATCGCCAACAAGGTGGACCAGGCCGTGGCACAGTCGGGCGGGGACATGGCCGCTGCCGTGCAGGGGCTGGACTTTTTACCGGAAAGCCTGCGCACTGCCGTGGCCGCCGGGCTGCAAACCGCAGGCGACCAGCTGCCGGAAAAAATCACCGCACTGCTGGAGCCGCTTTTCCTGCCGCTGGTGCAGGTCGTTCTGTTCGTGCTGCTCTGCGTCGTGGTACGGTGGGTGTTCGCCCTGCTGGTACGTCTGCTGCGCGGCATCAACGGCGTGCCGCTGGTAGGCGGCGTCAACCGCCTGCTGGGCCTGGCACTGGGCTTGTGCACCGGCGCGCTGGACTGCTGGCTGCTGGCTCTGGTGCTCTGGTTCCTCGTCAGCGTCACCGCGGGCGGGCTGGACTGGCTGAACACCGCCGTATTGCAGCGCAGCGTCGGGTACAGCTTTTTTGGCGCGTTCAATCCGTTTTTAGTCCATTATTAAACATTTTTTGAACAAACCCCGCCAAAACTTGCATTTTGGCAGGGTTTGCTTGATAATAGTAATAAGACGGTGCGGCGGGGTGGTCATGCCCATATGCCGCCGCAGGGCGTCGAGGACGCCCCTATAAATTTTCAGCAATCCCACGTGCCCATGCGGCACTTTCCATAGAGGTGAAGTATATGCTTTGTGTTAAATGCCAGAAACGCCCGGCCGTCGTCTTTGTGCAGCGGCTGGAAAACGGCAAGGCCATCCAGGAAGGCTACTGCTTGACCTGCGCGCGTGCTATGCACATCCAGCCGGTGGATGACCTGATGAAACAGTTCGGTATGTCCGACCAGGACCTGGAGAGCATGGAAGAGCGTATGTCCAGCTTTTTGCAGGAGGCCGCCGACTCCGGCATGATGGCCCCCATGATGGGCGGCGATATGACCGACGGCGGCGATGAGAACGCCCCGCAGGACGATTTTGTCCCCGGCGGCAGCCCGGTTTTTCCCTTCGGCTTTGGTGCGCGCCAGCAGAGAACTGACGACGCCAAGGGAAAAAACGGCAAGAAGGACAAGGCCCCCCGCCGCAAGTTCCTGGATACCTACTGCGAGAATCTGACCCAGAAGGCCCGCGACGGCAAGACCGACCGCATCATTGGCCGCGACCGCGAAATTTACCGCACGATCCAAATTCTTTGCCGCCGCCAGAAAAACAACCCCTGCCTCATCGGCGAGGCCGGTGTCGGCAAGACTGCCATTGCCGAGGGCATTGCCCAGCGCATTGCCGAGGGCAAAGTCCCTGCGCGTTTGCAGGACAAGGAGATTTTCCTGCTGGATATGACCTCCCTCGTCGCAGGCACCCAGTTCCGCGGCCAGTTTGAGCAGCGCGTCAAGGGCCTTATCAGCGAGGTCAAGGCCGCCGGCAACATCATTTTGTTCATCGATGAGATTCACTCCATCGTGGGTGCCGGTGATTCGGACGGCTCGATGAATGCTGCCAACATCATGAAGCCCGCGCTCTCCCGCGGGCAGATGCAGGTCATCGGCGCGACGACCTTTGCCGAGTACCGCAAATATATCGAGAAAGACTCCGCGCTGGAACGCCGTTTTCAGCCCGTCAAGGTCGAGGAGCCGTCGCTGCTGGACACCATCGAGGTCATCAAGGGCATCCGCGTTTACTACGAGAAGCACCATTGCGTCCGCGTGCCGGATCCCATCGTGACGAGCATCGTCAAGCTGTCCGAGCGGTACATCACCGACCGTTTCCTGCCCGACAAGGCCATTGACCTGTTGGACGAGGCCTGCGCCTGCTGCAACCTGCGCCACCCCGAAATCACCGAACTGATCGAGACGCAGCGCACCGTGGCCGACCTGGAAGCCCGCGAGCACGAGCTGGAAAACCCCGAGCCGCAGAACGGCCAGGACGCCGCCATCGACTACGAAGCGCTGGCCCAGGTCAAGACCGATTTGGCGAAGCAGCGCGAAAAGCTCCCCGCCCTGCAGCTGAAAGTGGCTGAAATTGAAGTCACGATGGACGACGTGGCCCAGGTCATTGAGCTGTGGACCGGTGTGCCTGCCGTGAAGATCAAGGAGACCGAGTACGGCCGCCTGCAAGGGCTGGAAGATGCCCTGAAAGCCCACATCATCGGCCAGGACGAGGCCGTCCATGCCGTGGCCGGGGCCATCAAACGCGCCCGGGCGGACCTGTCCGGCCGCCACCGCCCGGCAAGTTTCATCTTCGTCGGCCCCACCGGCGTCGGCAAAACCGAGCTGGTCAAGCAGCTGGCAAATCAGCTGTTTGACACGGTTGACCCGCTTATCTCCATCGACATGAGCGAGTATATGGAAAAGTACGCGGTGTCCCGCCTGATCGGCTCGCCTCCGGGCTATGTCGGCTACGACGAGGCCGGGCAGCTTACCGAGAAGGTGCGCCGCCATCCGTACAGCGTCGTGCTGTTTGACGAGATCGAAAAAGCGCATCCTGACGTCATGAATATCCTGCTGCAAATTTTGGACGAGGGCAAGATCAACGACGCCCAAGGCCGCACGGTGGACTTTTCCAACACGGTCATCTGCATGACGTCCAACGCAGGCTCCACCGACACAGCCGGAGCAACAGGCTTTGGCAAAAAGGCAGAGGTTGCCAGCGCGGACCGCAGCATGAAGGCGCTGCAGGAGTTCCTGCGCCCCGAGTTCATCGGCCGCGTGGACGAGATCATCACCTTCCACCCGCTGAGCGAAGAAAACCTTGAAAAAATCACCGCGCTGATGCTGGACGAGTACAAGCCCGGCCTGGCCGCCCACGGTATCACGCTGCACTACGGCCAGCCCGCGTTGGCGGACATCGTAGCCGAAAGCTCCACCAAGTACGGTGCGCGTGAACTGCGCCGCACCATCCGTAAGACCATCGAGGATCCGGTCTCCGAGGCGCTGGTGGATGGCCGGCTGGACGGCCGCGAGGTCACGCTGGAACTGGCCGACCACGATGGTAAGGCCGTTCTGGAAATTTGAGGCCCGCCATGTACAAAAAAATGGCCGCCCTGCTGCTGGCCGTGGCGCTGCTCTGCGGCTGCGCAGCCCAAGTGACGGTGCAGCGCATCCCGGCCGAGCTGCCGAAGGCCGAAAGCCCCGCCGCCACGCCGACGCCGGAACCGACGCCCACCTTTACCGAGGAGCAAAAAAAATACGGCAGTGCGTCCCTATTGAGTGAGCCGACGGTGCTGGTCAGTGTCTTTTTGAACGACGCCGCCCACGGCCTGACCTGGGACGAGGCCGACCGCACCGCCGCCGTGCAGCAAACCCGGATGGCCGTGGATTGGATCACAGCCCAGGCCGAAAGCTACGGCGTGATGCCGGATTTAATCTGTGACCGCACCGAGGATGGCAGCAACGCCGCCCTGACCCGCAGCTATCTTGTGCAGTCTGCCATGCGCGGGGGCGAGGATTCCGACGAGAGCACCGCCTTCATTGAGGAAATGGACGCCCTGTGTGAGTCGCTGGCCGCGGACAGCCGCCTGGCGGTCTACGGCACGCGGCACATCGGGTTTCTGTTCTACCTACCCATCAGCGGCACGTCCTTCACAATGGCCCACTATGCCGACGACGGCGAGTATTTCTACTACGAGTACAGCTGCCTGTACCGCCACGATGCCTACACCAACGGTGAGCGGGAAAGCCCGGCGACCTACGCCCACGAGATCCTGCACCTGTTCGGAGCACCTGACCTTTACGAGGGCAGCGGCGACCCCTATGTGGACCGCGCATTGATAGACTACGTGGCCGAGACTTACCCCGACGACATCATGGTAAGCACCTACGAGGACGACGGCACGAGCCGGTTTGACGTGATCACGAAGGAGATCAGCCCGCTGACGGCCTACTGCCTGGGCCTGACCGACACCTGTCCGGAGCTGGAACAGTTCCCGCTGCTGACCCAGGTCGAGCCGGGGGTGTTCCGGCGTGAATTGACGGCAGACACATCTGACGAAACCGCCGACGCCTGGCCGGGAGCCGTGGCGGCATAAGGAGGCCCCATGCTGAACGATGATTTTCCGCTGCGGGTCGAGGCGGTTCCCGCCGCCCACACCACCGAATGGCGCGCCGACGACTCCTTTCTGCCCAGCGAGACCGAGGCCTGGCAGCTGATTTTTGTGCGCAGCGGCACCATTGAGGAACGCTGCGACGACCGCCATGTGTTGCTGCGGGCGGGCGGGCTTCTGTTCCACCAGCCCGGCGAGGTGTTCGCCATGACGACGGTGGGGGAGGTCCCGCCCGAGACGCTGCGCATCGATTTTTACTGCACCGGCGCGGCCATGGATCGGTTCCGGGGTGCGATGCTCCACGCCGAGCCCGCCGAGCAGCACGATTTGAACTGGCTGGCCAACGCCGCCAACGAGCTGTTCGACGCCGCGCCCGTACCGGGCGGGCGGCCCGTCGTAAAAGAGGAGCTGCCCTTCGGCGCGATGCAGCAGTTCATCATCCACCTGGAAAACCTGTTGATCCTGCTGGCCCGGCGCTGCCGCCGCCTGCGCCGCCCCGTGGCCCGCGTCCGGCGGGAGCGCCGCCAGAATGCCCTGGTGGAGGATGCCCGCGCCTATTTTGTCGAAAACCTGGAACGGGAGTTGAAAGTGGACGAGGTCTGCGAGGCCCTGGGCTGCACCCGGCCCCAGCTGCAGCAGGCCTTCCGCGCCCGGCTGCGCCGCACGGCCATGGAGGAATTTTCCGCCATGCGCATCGAGTATGCGGCCCAGCTGCTGGCACGCGGGGCATCCCCTGGCGAGGTCGCGGCCCAGATGGGCTACTGCTCGGGCGCGTATTTCAGCCAGAAATTCCGCGCAGCCACAGGCCACACACCGTCGGCCTACCGGCGCATCCAGCAGGGGCTGCCCGCTAAGCGGCAAAACAGGCAACAAAAAGATAAAGCAGAATCTAAAACCTCTATTGCAGAATCACCGCAGAAAAAGTAAAATAGTGACAAAGGGCAGGCAGAGCGCCCGCCCACAGGCAACAAAAGCATAAATATAAGGAGACGACTGTTATGGCAATTTTGGTTAGCGGTGGCGCCGGTTACATCGGCAGCCACACCTGTGTGGAACTTCTGGCCGCAGGGTACGACATCGTCGTGGCCGATAACTACTACAACTCCTGCCCCGAGGCCCTGGCCCGCGTCAAAAAGATTGCCGGCAAGGATTTTCGCTTTGTCGAGGCCGACATGACCGACAAGGCCGCCGTGGAGAAGATTTTTGCTGAGAACGAGGACATTGACTGCGTCATCCAGTTCGCCGCCTACAAGGCCGTGGGCGAGAGCGTTTCCAAGCCCATCGAGTACTACTCCAACAACCTGGCCTGCACGCTGAACATCCTGGATGTCATGCGCCGCCACAACTGCCACAACATCATCTTCTCTTCCTCTGCCACGGTCTACGGCGACCCCGCCAGCGTGCCCATCCGCGAGGATTTCCCCGTGGGCGGCACCACGAACCCCTACGGCACAACCAAGGTGTTCACCGAGCAGATCCTGACCGACTGCTGCAAGGCGGATCCCGAGCTGAATGTTGCGCTGCTGCGTTACTTCAACCCCATCGGTGCCCATCCGTCCGGCCTGATTGGCGAGGATCCCAACGGCATCCCCAACAACCTGGTGCCTTACATCGCCAAGGTCGCTGTCGGCAAGCTCGAGAAGGTCCATGTCTTTGGCAACGACTACCCGACGCCCGACGGCACCGGCGTGCGTGACTACATCCATGTCGTTGACCTGGCCCGCGGCCATGTGGCAGCCATCAAGAAGCTGGAAGAGAAGCCCGGCCTGTTCATCTGCAACCTGGGCACCGGCCACGGTTACAGCGTGCTGGACGTCATCCACGCCTTCAGCAAGGCCTGCGGCAAAGAGATTCCCTACGTCATCGACCCGCGCCGCCCCGGCGACATTGCCGAGTGCTGGTGCGACCCCAGCAAGGCCAAGCGCGAGCTGGGCTGGGAGGCCCAGTACGGCATTGAGGAAATGTGCGCCCACAGCTGGAACTGGCAGAGCCACAACCCCGATGGGTATAAGACCGCGAAATAAAATTTCATAAAGTAAGAATGCCCGATGCGGTGACACGCCGCATCGGGCATTTGTTTTGTATGCCTTCCCCCGAGGGGGAAGCCTCTCTTTTACACATACATTTCCTGACTGCGCGGCGGCAGTTTGGGCACGGCGGGCAGCGGCGCAGCGGCGGCACGCCAGGCGGCAGGGGAGAGGCCCACCTCCCGCTTGAACACGCGGCAGAGGTAGTTTGCGCCGGAAAACCCGGTCAGGCCCGCAATCATATCCAGGTTATACTCATCGCTGAGCAGCAGCGCCTTCACGGCCTCGATGCGCACATTCGTCATGTACTTTCCGGGTGGGATACCGATCTCCTGCTTGAACACCCGCACCAGATGGCTCTTCGTCACGCCGAGCTGCTCGCTCAGTTCCTCCACACCGTAGAGGGCCATGTAGTTCTGCCGGATGGCCGCCACAGCCTCGGCCACCAGCGGGGGCAAGGGACGGGCCGTCTCGTCAGCCTTGCCCACGGCGCAAAGCAGCGCATAGGCCATCGCCGCCGTGTGGATACCGTGCAGCTGGGCAATCAGCTCGGCCGCGCCAGGGCAGGCCGCGCCGTCAGCCCAGCGGGCCGCACCCAACTGTAATAGGTAGGCGTCCGTGCAGTGGCCGGTCAGCCGCACAGCCAGCAGGTGGCAGTCCGTTTGGGGCGTCAGCGTCAGGGGGGCAGGCCCCAGCAGGATATCGCCGCTCTGGCCCGGGCGGTCAAAGCCGTCCAGCAGGCATTCCCCGCGGGAGAGTACCCCCACCCACAGGCCGTTCCCGGCCAGGGTCAGGGGGGTACTGCCATCCAGCTCGGCGTTCTCGGCAGCATTGCAGTAAATTTCTGGGTCAAATATCAATTTCGGCACCTCGATATCAATAAAATGCTATTTTCAAATAGATTATAACCTGTTATTATAATCATGTCAACAGAAACAGCCCCCTCTACATGGGCTGAATACCACTGAATTTTATGGAGGATGAGCATTATGGCTTCCATTAGCTGCCGTCACGTCAAGAAAGTTTACCCCGGCAATGTTACCGCTGTTCCCGATTTCAGCCTGGAAATCGCGGATAAGGAGTTTATCGTTTTCGTCGGTCCTTCCGGCTGTGGTAAGTCCACCACTCTGCGTATGATCGCTGGCCTGGAGGAGATCTCCGGCGGCGAGATGTACATTGGCGACCGTTTGATCAACGACGTTCCCCCGAAGGATCGCGACATCGCGATGGTCTTCCAGAACTACGCTCTGTACCCGCACATGACCGTTTACAAGAACATGGCTTTCGGTCTGGAGCTGCGCAAGATGCCCAAGGACGAAATCGACAAGCGCGTCCGCGAGGCTGCTAAGATCCTGGAGATTGAGCACCTGCTCGACCGTAAGCCGAAGGCTCTGTCTGGTGGTCAGCGCCAGCGTGTTGCCCTGGGCCGTGCAATGGTCCGTAACCCGGCGGTCTTCCTGCTCGACGAGCCTCTGTCCAACCTGGATGCTAAGCTGCGTACCAGCATGCGTACCGAGATCATCAAGCTGCACAAGAAGCTGGCTACCACCTTCATCTATGTTACCCATGACCAGACCGAGGCCATGACCATGGGCGACCGTATCGTTGTCATGAAGGACGGCCTGATCCAGCAGGTCGATACCCCGCAGAACCTGTACGATTATCCCTGCAACATCTTCGTCGCAGGCTTCATCGGCAGCCCCCAGATGAACTTCCTGGACGGCACTTTGAAGAAGAACGGCGACCAGTTCACCGTTGATCTGGCTGGCACCGACATCCCTCTGCCGAAGGAAAAGACCGCTGACGGCAAGCTGGACGCTTACGTTGGCAAGACCCTGAAGGTCGGCATCCGTCCCGAGGATATCAAGGACGATGAGGAATTCCTGGCCAAGCATCCCAACAGCCACATTGGCGCTGAGGTTGAGGTTTCCGAGCTGATGGGCGCTGAGATCTACCTGTACCTGACCTATCAGGGCCAGAACCTGATGGCTCGTGTTGCCCCCACTTCCAAGTCTCGCCGCGGCGACAAGATCACCGTTGCCATGGATACCCACAAGATCCATCTGTTCGATCCCGAGACCGAGAAGACCCTGCTCAACTAATTCTTCAAGCTCTCATAGCGGTTCCGTTGCGGCGGAACCGCTTTTTTAGTAAACGGAGGAACGACGATGCGCATTGCCAACTACCTGCGGCCGGATTGTGTCGCACTGCGCCAGCGGGCGGATTCCCTGCAGGGCGCGGTGCAGCAGCTTGTGGCGCTGCTGGATGGGGCCAAAGTCCTGACGGACACGGCAGTCTTTGCGGCGGATGTCCGCGCCCGGCTGGAACTGGGCGGCGTCTGCGTGGGCAATGGGCTGGCGATTCCCCACGCCAAGAGCACCGCGGTGGAAAAATTGCAGCTGGCCGCATTGACGCTGGATCCGCCGCTGCCCTGCGATACGCCCGACGGCCAGCCGTTGGAGATGCTGTTCCTCATCGCCGCCCCCGCCGAGGCCAACGACCTGCATGTGCAGGTGTTGGCCGAGCTGGCAACGCTGTTTTTGGATACCGATTTCTGCGCCAGTCTGCGCCAGAGCGAGACGCCCGAGGCCTTCTGCCGCGCCATTGCCCGGCGCGAAGCCCAGGACGACCCGGCCGCGCCCCCGCCGACGCCCACCAACGAGCCGGGCTACCGGCTGCTGGGTGTGACGGCCTGCCCCACCGGCATTGCGCACACCTACCTGGCGGCCGAAGCCTTACAGCAGGCCGCCCAGACCCGGGGCCTGACCATCAAAGTGGAGACGAACGGCGCGGGCGGCGTGGGCAATGAACTGACCGAGGACGAGATCCAGGCCGCCGACTGCATCATCGTGGCGGTAGACCGCTCGATCTCACTGGCGCGGTTTGTGGGCAAGCGGCTGGTCTACACCTCGGCAGGGGAGGCCGTGCGCAACGCGGATGCCCTGCTGGAAAAGGCCGTCTCCGGCAAAGCATCCATCTACCGCGGCGGCCACGCCTTCCGCACCAACGACTGGAAGGAACTGGGCCGCGAGTACTACGGCCACCTGATGAGCGGCATCTCCCATATGCTGCCCTTTGTGGTGGCGGGTGGCGTGATGCTGGCGCTCTCGCTGCTTTTGCAGCACCTGGGCGGCCCGGCGAACTGGTCCACAATGATGACGAACGTCGGCAACGCCGCGCTCTCCATGATGTACCCGATTCTGTCCGCGTTCATCGCGTACAGCATTGCCGACCGGCCCGGCCTGATGCCCGGCCTGATGGGCGGCTACCTGGCCCAGACCGGCATGACAACGGCCACCAAACTCAGCTGGATCCCCAGCGGGTTCTGGGGGGGCCTCATTGCGGGCTTTGCCGCCGGGCTGGTGGTACGCCTGCTGAACCGACTGTTCCGCCGCATCCCCCAGGATCTGGACCACATCAAGACCGGGCTGCTGGTGCCGCTGTTGAGCTTGCTTTTTGTCGGCTGGCTGATGCTTATGGTCGTCAACCCGCCGCTGGGGCGGTTCAACCGCTGGATGTCGCTGGCGCTTGCCAAGCTGCAGGGCGGCAGCCGCCTGGTGCTGGGTGCCGTGCTGGGTGCGCTGATGGCCACCGACTACGGCGGGCCCATCAACAAGGCGGCCTACGTCACCGGCACGCTGGCTATGACCAACAGCCAATATGACCTCATGGCCGCCGTCATGGCGGGCGGTATGATCCCCCCGCTGGGGCTGGCACTGGCCTGCCTGCTGTTCCCGACGCGGTTCACCAAGGCCGAGCGCCGCACCGTGCCGCAGAACCTTGTGATGGGCGCGTCCTTTGTGACCGAGGGTGCGCTGCCCTTTGCCCTGCGCGACCCGCTGCGGGTCGTACCCTCCTGCATGGCAGGCAGTGCGCTGGCCGGGTTCCTGACCGTACTGTTTGGCTGCGGCTGCCCTGCGCCCCACGGCGGATTGTTCCTGCTTGCCGTCATAGGCAATCCGCTGGGCTTTTTGGCTGCCCTGGCGGCTGGCAGTCTGCTGACCACATTGTTGGTCGGTATGCTGAAAAAGCCTGTGAAATCGTAAATCTTCGTTTTCTTCGTTCCTGCCGCAGAATATCCGCTTTCCACCCCCGCTGTGCGTTGCGTGCAGCGGGGGTTTATGCTATACTATGAATATATGTGTGTCAAAAAGAGGAGGCCTTTACCCCCATGGAACAGGTCAAGACGTTTTACCGGCGGTACCGCTGGTTATTTTTAGCGGCAGCCTATCTGGTGGTGTTTGCGGTGGGCGTGCTGTATCTGCGCGTCACCATCAGCATCCCGCCGGAAGGTGACGACAAATTAACGCTGAACCGTTGGATGTACGACTTCCAACGGATGCCCTTCTGGCAATACCTATTGCAGGACTTGCAGGGGCGGCTGCGGTATTTCACCCTGCAGGAGGTTCGGTTCTTTCCGTTCCACTACCCCAACGCGGTAGCGCTGCTGTTTTACGGCAGTTTGAGCCATTACCGGCTCTACATCATTGCCTGGACCGGGGCGGCGGCGTTCCTGGTCAGCCGGGTGGCCGCGCGATTCGGCAGCGGGGATGCCCTGGCGCTGGGCAGCTTTACGCTGGCCATGGCGGCGGCCCCCATCTGGAACGAGGGTATGTACAGCTACTACGCCGTGCCCCAGCGGGCGCTGTTCTGGGCCATGGCGGCCTGGCTCTGCCTGTTTGGGTGGGAGAATTCCCACCGCCGCGGCTGGGCTGCAGCGGCAGCGCTGCTCTCCTTCGTCGCCTGCGGTACTTACGAAATTGGCTATATGTTCGCGGCGCTGGCCTTTGTGGTTTGGTGCCTGCGTGCCCGCAGCGTCAAAGCCGGGCTGTTCAACACCGCCCCCGCGCTGGGCGGCATGGGCGTGGCGCTCATATTCCATATGCTGTGCGGCCGCAGCGGCGGCACCGGCAACGAGGTCTCGCTGGATATCCCCCAGGTGCTGCGCGTGCTGGTGCAGCAGATGGCTGCGTCCATCCCCGGGCTGAACTCCCGCATTTTGCAGGAGGATTGCGGCGTACTCTCCAACGGCGACCGGCTGTGGCCGCTGGTGCTGGGCGTGCTGGCCGGACTGCTGCTTTTCTTCGCCGTACCGCGCGAAAAACTGAACCGCAAAATGTTGGGCGCCGCCGCCGGGTTCGGCCTGGCGGTCTGGGCGCTGCCTGCACTGCTGCTGGCGCTGTCCGCCCGCTACCAGGCTCCCGGGGCCATCACCTGGAAGTGGGGCTACATCCCCGCCGCCGCAAGCTCCATCGGCTTTGCGCTGGTGGTGGCCGTGCTGCTGGCTGCGCTGGCGGGTGCCTGCCGCAAGCTGCCCAAAATTTTGTCCATTCTGGCGCGGCTAGGCCTGACCGCCGTGCTGGCCGCCGGGCTTTGCCTGAACGGCTCCTACCTGCGGGGCGTCGTGCGCACGCACCACGCCGAGAATCTGGATAACTACCAGTTCTTTGTGCGCACCATCCAATCCGGCTTGGCGGATGCCGTCCAGCCCGGGGATCTCATTCTCTGCAATGAGAATGTCTGGGACAGCAACGCCGACGCCGAGACGGCCTTTTTCAGCCGGTTCACCGGGCGCGACTTGCACGCTGCCGTGCTGGGCACGACCTACGATGCCCCCGCCGGGAACACCTACGCCTACCAGACCTACCGCAAGTACGGCGGGTACGACCTGGCCTGGTGCGGCAGGCTGCAAAGCGCCGACAGTGACCTGATGGACGGCGTGCAGGTTTATGTGCAGAGCGCCTGCGTGCCCGATAATGCAGTCATCAAGTACAAAGTCCGCCTGGCCGACGGCACCGAGGAAGCCCGCGCCATCTGCCTGCTGGACTGCACCCAGACCCCGCGGGACGCCAACGGCGACTACCTTGCTACCGTGGAGGACAGCGGTATCGTGAATGCCAAGCTCATGATCTGGGACGGCTAACTAAAAGAGGATTTACGGATGAAACATTTCTTTGCTTTCTGCAAGCGCAACCGGCTGTTCGCTGCCCTGCTGGCGGTGGAGCTGGCCGTGCTCTGCGTGCTGGCGGCAGGGCTGTTCGGTGCGCCTTACAAGCTGACGATGACCCCCGACCTGTTCGAGAACCCCTTCCCGGACATTGCCTCCAACGAGGGGGATCACTTCCAGGTGTGGAACCAGACGAACTTCCAGACCAGTGACCCGCTGGATTTTCCTTCTGCCGGGCAGGCGGTGCGGTCCGGCGCGTATGAGGTGACGGTGCAGTATTTCTCCTGCCAGACGCCCGACGCGCCCACCTTCAATATGCTCAACTCCGCCGGTACGCTGAGCTTTTCCAGCGCCATGGTTCCCTCGGCGGTCAGCGTCGACACCCTGCGGCTGGACGACTGCCACCGCACCCTGACTACCCGGCTGTGGGTCAGCAGCGGCGCACGGCTCAACGATTTGACCGCCACGCTGCACTACAACGGCCAGGGCCAGCTCTATCTCTACGCCATCACCCTGACCGAGCAGCCCATCTACCGCGTCACCCGGCTGCTGGGCTTTGCGCTGTTCTTCGCGGTCGTGGACTTCCTGCTCTGGCTGCTGTTTGCCAAAACAGGGGAGGAGGGCGCTGCCAGCCGCCATGCCCTGCGGCTGCCGCTGGCGCTCATCGCCATCACGGCGTTTGCCTGCCTGCCGCTGTTCAGCAATTATCTCTACTTCGGCCACGATATGGACTACCACCTGCAGCGCATTTCTGCCATGGCGGCAGAGCTGTCCTATGGGCAGTTCCCGGTGCGGTTCACCACCACGACGCTGAACGGCTACGGCTACGCGAACCCGCTGTGCTACTGCGAGCTGTTTTTGCTATTGCCCGCGCTGCTGTACAACCTGTGGCTGCCGCTGCGCACCTGCTACCAAATCTACCTGTTTGCTGTGACGCTGGCCACCTGCGCCATTGCCTATTACAGCTTTGCCAAAATCGCGGCCAGCCGCCGCCTGGGCCTGCTGGGGGCGCTGCTTTACACCCTGTCCTGCTACCGGCTCGTCTGCGTCTACACCCGCGCCGCTGCGGGCGAATTCACGGCCATGGCCTTCTTCCCGCTGGTGCTGGCGGGCCTGTACGGCATCTACACCAGGGACAAGCCCCGCTTTGCCGATTGGCTGCCCATGTCGCTGGGCATGGCGGCCATGGTGCAGAGCCATCTGCTCTCCTGCGAGTTGACGGCGCTGCTGCTCATCCTCTTCTGCCTGCTGCGCCTGCGGGAGACGCTGCGCCCCGCGCGGCTGCTGGCCTGGGTCAAGGCCGCACTGCTGGCCGTGGGGTTGAGCGCGTGGTATCTGGTGCCGTTCTTCCTCTCCACTTCGTCGATTGCCTTCATGGTCAATGGCCCTCTGATCGGCAAAATTCAGTTCCAGGGCCTCTACCTGATACAGCTGTTTAACCCCTTCTACAACGGCTTTGCGGGCGCAGATGCGGGCACGAACCCCGACATGATGCTCTCGCTGGGGCTGCCGCTGATTCTGGGGCTGGGGCTGGTCGTGTTCTGCCTGCTGCGCCGCCGCGACGCCCAGGGCCAGGCCGCGTCCATCCTGACGACGGCCGCCGGCTTCTTTGCGCTGACGGTGTTTTTGGCGCTGCACATCTTCCCCTGGGATTACGTGCAGACCACGCTGGGCCGCACGGCGGGCAAGCTGGCCGGGCTGTTCCAGTATCCGTGGCGTTTCCTCTCGCTGGCGACGGTGCTGCTCTGCCTGGCGGTCGTTATGGCCGTCAAGCTGCTGACGGCGCGTGACCGCCGCCTGGGGCTGACCGCCACCGTAGTGCTGGCCGCTGCCGCCCTGTTTATGACCGGGGCCATGCAGGCGCAGATGCTCAACGGCCAGCGCGAGGTCAGCTACAATGTGTTCAGCTACGAAAACCCGACGAGCTGCATCGGCGTGGGGGAGTACCTCATCGACGGCACCAGCTCCTACGAGACGATCTGGGCGCAGCCCAAGCCGGGCAGCGATGACCTGCACCTGGTCAGCTATGAGAAAAAGCAGGGCGTCGCCTACGTAAGCGTACAGAACGACGGCGGCGAGGCAGCCATTTCGCTGCCTATCTTTAACTACGGCAACTACTACGCGGCCGACGAAAACGACCAACCCTTCACCGTCACCAGCGGCGAGAACGAGCGTATTGTGCTTACGATTCCCGCCAACTACACCGGCACTGTGCGTGTCTGGTACCAGGCCCCCGGCTTCTGGCGCGTGTTCGAGGTCATTTCCGCCTTGAGCCTGCTGGGCACGGTGGGGTACAGTGTGTTCGCCCGCCGCAAGCGCCGCGTGGCCGTCACCGTGTAAAAACGAGGTCTCTTCATGCCAAACCGCATCAACTATCAGCTGGAAATGGAAAAGGTCCTGCGCACACTGGACGGCACGCGGCCAAAGCTTTTGCTGCACGCCTGCTGTGCGCCCTGTTCCAGCGCGACACTGGAACGCCTGGCCGCGCATTTCGACATCACGATCTTATACTACAACCCCAACATCTACCCACCGGAGGAATACCACCGCCGGGAGGCCGAGCTGGAACGCTTTGTGGAGGAGGTGGGCTACCACTACCCGGTGGTGGAGCTGCCCTACGACCCGCAGGAGTTTTACACCGCCGTGAAGGGACTGGAGAGCGAGCCGGAGAAGGGCGCACGCTGCACGGTCTGCTACCGGCTGCGGCTGGAACAGGCCGCCCGCTATGCCGCCGCGCACGGCTTTGACTGGTACTGCACGACGCTGTCCATCTCGCCCATGAAGGATCCTATCCGCCTGAACGACCTGGGCACCGAACTGGGCAAGCAGTACGGCGTGCCGTTTTTGCCCAGTGAGTTCCGCAAAAAGGACGGCTACAAGCGCAGTTTACAGTTGAGCGCCGAGTATGGGTTGTACCGGCAGGATTACTGCGGGTGTGTATTCAGCAAAAAAGAAAGAGAACGTCCCTCCGCCCCTGCAAACGTTATCCCTTAAACAGGAGTTACCTTTATGACATTCTACCAAATCGCATTTCTATTTTTCACTTACTCGTTCCTGGGCTGGGTGGGGGAGGTCGTCTTTACGGCGGCGGTCCGCCGCAAGTACCAGGACCGGGGCGTTCTGAGCGGCCCGCTGTGCATTTTGTACGGCATCGGCGGTCTGGTCATCACGTTTGCTTTGGGGGATATGAGCCGCGACGGCTGGTTCTTCCTCTTTGTGTTCAGCGCCGTCTACGCCACCGTCATTGAGTGGATCGGTGGGCACATTTTGGAGCGCACCTCCCACACCCGCTGGTGGGATTACAGCGCTATGCCGTTCAACCTGGACGGTTACGTCTGCCTGGGTGCATCGGCCACCTGGGGCGTGCTGGGCGTTGTGCTGCTCAAGTGGGGCAACCCGCTTTTGCTGGCGCTGTTCAGCCTGATCCCCCATGGCCTGGCCGCCGTAGTGCTGTGGGCATCGCTGGTGGTGCTGGGCATTGATCTGGTCGGCACGCTGCTGGCTATGGCGGGCCTGCGCTACAAGTGGCCCGCCGCCGAGGCCATCGAGAACCGCCTTGCCAACATGACGGTGCGCGGCGGTATGTGGATCCTGGATCGTGTGGAGCGCCGTATGGCCAAGGCCCACCCGACCCTAACCTTTGCCCGCCCCGAACGGCAGCAGAGCGGCACCTTTGCCGCCGGGTGCAGCCCCTACAAAATCATTCTGCTGTTCTTCATCGGCGCGTTCTTGGGTGATATCACCGAGACCATTTTCTGCCGCGTCACAGGCGGCGAGTGGATGAGCCGTTCCAGCGTGGTGTGGGGCCCGTTTTCCATCGTGTGGGGCCTCGCCATCGCGCTGGTCACACAGCTGCTCTACCGCTACAAGGACAAACCCGCCAGCTGGCTGTTTGTCACCGGCACGCTGCTGGGCGGCGCCTATGAGTACCTGTGCAGCGTCTTTACCGAGGTCGTGTTCGGCGCGGTGTTCTGGGATTACAGCGCGATACCGTTCAATTTGGGCGGGCGTATCAACCTGCTGTACTGCTTCTTCTGGGGCTTTGCGGCGGTGGCGTGGTTCAAAGTGCTGTACCCGCCGATTTCTGCCGCCATCGAAAAGCTGCCCCGCCGCTTCGGCACGGTGCTGACCTGGGCGCTCTGCGTGTTCATGGCGGCGGATATGGTCGTCAGCTCGGCTGCGCTGGTGCGCTACAACGACCGCCTAAACGGCGTTCCCGCCGCGAACAGCATCGAAACTTATTTAGACGAGCACTACGACAATGACCGAATGTATAAGGTGTACCCGAAGGCGGTGCATACAGGGTAATTGCAAAAATCTTTGTATATTCCGCACATATGTGTTATAATAATTTTGTATCTGTTGTATAAGAATCGAGGAGGCGACCGGCTGTGAACCGCAACGAGGGAAATGAACTGTACCTGAAAGCCCAAAAGCTGGCACTGCGCGATTACCGGGAGAAAATGCTTGCCGGGCAATCGCCGTTTCTGCCTGTGCTGGACGATATCCTGCAAAATGTCCCGGTGGAAAATCAAATTCCCCTCGGCCAGGTGGATATCCCGCTGAATCTGCTGGTGGGCACCAAAACGACTGGCCGCACCGCAGCGTTCGCATCCAACTTTATGCCGCTGCTGGACCTCAAGACCGAGTTTGCCACTAAGTGGGTCAACCTCTGCCTGTCTCATCTGGAAGAGGGCATCCGCGACCCCATCCGCTGCTATGAGTACATGGGTCGCTTCTATGTGCAGGAGGGCAACAAGCGCGTCAGCGTGCTGAAATTCTTCGATGCCAGCAGTATCTTGGGCAATGTGACCCGCGTCGTGCCGCAGTACAGCGACGACCCCGCCGTGCAGATGTACTACGAGTTCATGCACTTTTACCCCATCACACAGAACTATCTGCTCACCTTCACCAAGCCCGGCAGCTATGCCCGCCTGCAAAAAATCCTGGGCAAAGGCCCGGATGAAAAGTGGAGCGACGACGACCGCGCCGAGGTATTATCCCTTTACAACTGGGTCGAAAAGGCTTTTCTGGCCCACGGCGGCGCAAAACTGCGCTGCACAGTGGGCGACGTACTGCTGCTGTTGCTGCGCGTTTACACCAAAGAGGAGCTTGCCAAGCTCAGCCCTAATGAGTTGAGCGAGAAGCTCGACGCCCTGTGGGACGATGTGCTGGCCCTGCAAAAGGCTGACCCCGTGCGTGTCAGCGACAAGCCCGCCGAGCCGAAGCAGACCGGGCTGTTGGACCGCATTCTGCCCGGCAAGCACACCGCACCCAGCCACTTGAAAGTTGCTTTTGTCCACGAGCGCACCCCCGGGACCAGCTCCTGGACGAGCCAGCACGAGTTTGGACGTACCCAGTTGGACACCGTATTTGCGGGCAAGGTCGAGACGACCGCCTACTTCAACGCAGTCCCCGGTGAGAACGCCGATGCCTTGGTCGAGCAGGCCATCGCCGACGGCGCAGACGTTGTTTTCACCACCAGCCCCAAGCTGGTGGGTGCGTCCTTACGCGCCGCCGTCAAGCACCCGCAGGTTCGCATTCTGAACTGCTCGATGGAGATGCCCTACGCCAGCATCCGCACCTATTACACCCGCGTGTACGAGGCCAAGTTCATCACTGGCGCGATTGCCGGTGCCATGGCGGGCACGGACCGCATCGGCTATGTGGCCGACTACCCGAGCTTTGGCGTACCCGCCAACATCAACGCCTTTGCACTGGGCGCCCGCATGGCGAATCCCCGCGCCCGCATTGAGCTGTTGTGGACCTGCCTGCCTGACCAGGCCGACCCGCTGCACACCTTCACCCAGAAGGGCATCACGGTTATTTCTGGCCGCGACGCACCGATGCCCAACCGCCCGCAGCGGGAGTTCGGCACATTTTTGGTGCGCCCCGGCGGCGTATTGCAGGACCTGGCTACGCCGTTCTGGCACTGGGGCCAGTTCTACGAGAATGTCATCCGCACCGTTTTGAACGGCGGCTGGGTGCGGGATAAATCCGGCACCGACGGCCGCGCCGTCAACTATTGGTGGGGCATGAACAGCGGCGTCATGGATGTGCTGCTCAGCCGCGAACTGCCGCCCGATGTCAACCATCTGGCACAGATCCTGCGTTCCGGCGTCACTTCCGGTATGATCGATCCGTTCCACTGCCGCATCACGGCGCAGGACGGCAGCGTCAAGAACAGCGGCCGCCATGGGCTGGACCTGGAGCAGATCGCCCACATGGACTATCTGTGCGACGCCGTGGACGGCCACATTCCCGAATATGACGAGCTAGCCGATATCGCGAAGCCGATGTACCGTATGCAGGGCATCCACCGCGATCTTCTCCCGGTGGAGAAGGAGGCCGAGCTGTGAAGATTCTAGCTATCGCCGACGAGGAATGCAAGGCCCTGTGGGACTATTTCACCCCGGACAAGCTGGAAGGGGTCGAGCTGATCATCGCCTGCGGCGATTTGAGCCGCCACTATCTGGAATACTTAGCCACCATGGCCCCGATGCCGGTCCTCTACGTACACGGCAACCACGATGAAAGCTACGACCTGCTCCCGCCGCAGGGGGTCATCTGCATTGATGACGAGGTCTATGTCCACAACGGCCTGCGGGTGGCGGGGCTGGGCGGCAGCTGCCGCTACCGCACCGGTGCCTGGCAGTTTACCGAAGCCGAAATGAAAAAACGGGTCAACCGCCTGCGCGGCAAGATCGACCGCCACGGCGGGGTGGACATCTTAGTCACCCACGCGCCGCTGCACGGCTACGGCGACATGACCGACCTGCCGCACCGCGGGTTCGCGGCGTTTTCCACGCTGCTGGACCGCTATCACCCGCAGTATATGCTGCATGGGCACATCCATCTGAACTACGGTGCCTCCATCCCGCGGGAGCACACCTACGGCGCCACCCGCATCGTCAACTGCTTTGAGAGGGTCTATCTGGATGTGGACGCCCCCACCCCCAAGCCACGGCACCGCTTGTTTGCCGGGCTGCTGGGCAACCATCGGTAGGGGCGGCCATTGGTCGTCCGCCAGGCTGCCGCACGGTTCCCGGGCGAGCAATGCTCGTCCCTACATTCCAAACTTTCTCGTTACAAGGAGAACTATTTCTATGACTAAAATTGCCGTATTCGGTGCCGGCACCTGGGGTATTGCGCTGGCGCGGCTGCTGGCCGCCAATGGCCGCGATGTGACCGTGTGGAGCGCGATCCCGGCAGAGCTGAAATCGCTTTCCACCACCCGCCGCCATCCCAACCTGCCCGGTATGGAACTGCCCGCCGCCATGCACTACACCGCCGATATCGCCGAGGCCTGCACGGGCCGCGATATTCTGCTCTTTGCGGTGCCGTCCCCTTTTGTGCGTGCCACCGCCAAAAAGGCTGCCCCGCACATCCCGGAGGGCCAGATCATCGTCGATGTCGCCAAAGGCGTTGAGGATAAGACCCTGATGACCATGAGCGAGATCATTGAGGACGAGCTCACCAAGGCAAAGCGCACGGCCCGGGTCGTGGCGCTGTCCGGCCCCACCCACGCCGAGGAAGTCGCCCGCGATATGCCCACCGCTATCGTGGCCGCCAGCGCCGACGAGGACGCCGCCAAGACTGTGCAGAAAATTTTCAACACACCGACCTTCCGCGTCTATACCAACGACGACCGCCGCGGCACCGAGCTGGGCGGCGCGGTTAAGAACGTCATTGCGCTGGCCGTCGGCATCGCGCTGGGCTTGGGCTACGGCGACAACGCCAAGGCCGCCCTTATCACCCGCGGCAACGCCGAGCTTTCCCGTCTGGGCATCGCCATGGGCTGCAAGCCCGAGACATTTGCGGGCCTGTCCGGCATGGGCGACCTGATCGTCACCTGTACCAGTATGCACAGCCGCAACCTGCACGCCGGTATGCTGATTGGCCGCGGCAAATCCGTCGAGGACGCCAAGACTGAGGTCGGCCAAGTCGTTGAGGGCATCAACGCGCTGCCCGCCGCCTGCCACCTTGCCAAAAAGTACAAAGTCGAAATGCCCATCGTGCAGGCTGTGGAGGCCATCCTCGACGGAAAGCTCGAAGCCCGCAACGCCCTGATGGCGCTGATGGGCCGCAATCTGAAGAAGGAGTAACCCCATGGCGGATATCAAAGCTGCATTTTTTGACATTGATGGTACGCTGCTGCCTTTTGAGGCCACGCACCTGCCCGCCTCAACGGTGGACGCGCTGGCCCGGCTGCGCAAAAACGGCGTCAAAACGTTTATTGCCACCGGCCGCCCGCCGGTACATCTGCCGTACCTGCACGCGCTGGACGGCACCCCCTTCGACGGCTATGTCACGATGAACGGCCAGTACTGCTACCTGGCCAACGGCGAGCTGCTGTACAGCAAGTACATCCCGGCGGCATCGCTGCAAACGCTGCTGCCGTACATTGAAAAAGAACAGCTGTCCGTCGGTTTTGTTGGCAAGGACTTCTGCCGGTTCAACCTTATCAACGATTTGAGCCGTGACTTTGCCAAAAAGCTGGAGCTGGGGACCGGGGATGTTGCCGCGCTGATCCAGCACGAGGATATTTACCAACTCAGCGCGTTCCTGCCGCCGGAGAAGGAGGCCGAGTTCCTGCGCCGCTGCCCCGGCTGCCTGGCTGTGCGCTGGGCGGATGATTTTTGCGATATCCTACCCGAGGGCGGCGGCAAGCCTAACGGCCTGGCCCACACGCTGGCGCACCTGGGGCTGACCCGGGAGCAGTGCATCGCCTTTGGTGACGGCGGCAATGATGTGACGATGCTGGACTATGCGGGCATCGGCGTCGCCATGGGCAACGCCTGTGATACCGCCAAGCAGGCCGCGGATTATGTCACGGATGATATTATGAATGACGGCCTGGCGAAGGCGCTGGGGCATTTCCATCTGATTTGATTGTAGGGGCCGGGCATGCCCGGCCTGCAGCCTTGCCATAACTGCTCGTCTGTCTTGCACGACCGGGCCAGGCATGCCTGGCCCCTACATCTCTACAAAAATAACGCCCCCAACCGTTTTTGGTTGGGGGTGCTGCTATTTTCACCGATTCTTCTTCATAAACGCCTTGACCGCAATTACCAGCGCGGCGTACACCACGCCGCCGATGGCCCAGATGAACCAACTGTACTGCGGCTGGCCGTTTCCCTGGGGGCCGAAGGTGTACCACAGGAAGATGGCGACCACCACCAGCCAGTAGGCGGCAGTCAGCGCGTTTATGCGGCTCTTGATGGCTTTGTTTGGGCGGGTGTAGTCGCCCTCCTCCAACAGCTGATCCATGGCGTCCCGCACCGTGCCCACCCGCACAAAGGCGTAGACGCCGCAGGCCACTAGGGCCAGCACCAGGCAGATGGACACCGCCACCAAAAACGACGCACCAACCATCATGGCAGCAAACACCGGCACCGCCGACAAAACGCAGAGCACCGTGCCGAGGATGTTGGCCTTGTCGTACTGCGGCGCAAAGGCGTCGCGGCGCTCCTTCGCAAGGCCGGTGACGCCGTACTCAGTCTCAATGGCCTGCTTTTGCAAAAATTCATACGCCCGCACCGACGCGCTGCACTGCATGAAGATCGCCACCGCTACGGCGATGATGACCAGCAGCGCAATGAGGCCGATGCCCCCCGCCAGGTCATCCCAGATGCCGAACAGGCCGGCCTCGCTCAACGCCCCCAGCGCCAGCAGCGGGATGGGGGAGACGACACAGAGCGCCGTCGCCAGCGCCAGCTTCGGCGCATTGGCCCGGGCCTTGGCAAGGTAGTCGTTGGCCTGGGCCAGCGTCACCCGGGGCAGGGGAGAGGTATCGTCCTCGGTGTACTCCGGCTCGGCCGCGTCGTCTTTTAAAAGGTAGTCGGTCGTCACACCGAACAGGCAGCTCAGTTGCAAGATTTTGTCAATGTCAGGTACAGACTGTGCGCCCTCCCACTTGGATACCGACTGCCGGGTCACGTTCAGTTTCTCGGCCAGTTTCTCTTGGGACCAACCCGCCTTTTTGCGCAGGGTGATAAGTTTGTCTGCAAAGATCATTTGGGTGTACCTCCTTCAATTTCCTTGCCCTTATCCTACCAGAATCCCCGGTGGCACACCATAAATCGGCCCCGGCAATCTGTCAACTGTGGGTTGCGTTTGCGGGCAGATGCCAGTCAATTTTCGGTACACCGTTATTTTCTAAAAAAGCATTTACTTTGCCAAACGGTGCCGAGCCAAAGAACCCGCGGTAGGCCGAAAGCGGGCTGGGGTGGGCAGATTCCAGCACCAGCACCGGGCGGCGGGCGGCGGCCTTCTCAAAAATCGCCGCGTATTTCTGGGCGGGCTTGCCCCACAGCACGGCGGCCAGCGGGGCCGTGCCTGCAGCGGCGGCGTATTCCAGCGCCGCGCGGATGAACGTCTCCCACCCATGGCTCGCGTGGGCGTTGGCCGCGCCCTGCTCTACGGTCAGCACGGTGTTCAGCAGCAGCACCCCCTGCTGCGCCCAGGGGGTCAGGTCGGTGTGGGCGGCACAGCCGGGGCCGAACTCGCTCTCCAATTCCTTAAAGATGTTGCGCAGGCTCGGCGGGGCCTTGCAGCCGTCCGGCACCGAAAAGGAAAGCCCCATAGCCTGGCCCGGCTCATGGTAGGGGTCCTGCCCCAGGATGACCACCCGCACCGACGATGCCGGGCAGGCGCGGAACGCCGCAAAGATATTTTCCGGCGCGGGGTAGACGGTCTTTTCCGCTGCAGCCGCCGTCACAAAGGCGTCTAATTCCGCGAAATACGGCTTTGCCCGCTCCTGCGCAAAAAACGGCTGCCAATCGGTGGCGGATAATCTGTCGAGTTCGGCGGTTAAAAGCATAGTGAATCTCCTCGGTAGCTTTGTAGGGGCCGGGCATGCCCGGCCCGCGCGTGTAAAACAGGCGGTCGTTCACGGGAAAGCTGCGGGCCGCACATGTGCGGCCCCTACATAGGTGCCCTCACACATTTTTCACAAGTATATCACACCCCCGCAGGGGTTGCAATAGCGGCAAAAATGCGGTATAATATCATTTATGTTGCGGCGTTGTGCCGCAAAGCCAATCATAAAGGGGAGAACCAAATCCATGCGTTCCATTAAAACCAAGCTGTTCAGCCTTGCCATGGCTGTTTCCATGGTGCTGGCGCTGGCTGGCTGCGCCATGTCCACGCCGTCCACCGTCGGCTCCATCGGCGGGATCGAGATTCCGGCCGGTATCTACCTGCTGGCCCAGTACAACTCCTACAACACCGCCGCCAACGCGGCAGAGCTTGCCACCGGCGAGACTGCCTCCGACGTCAAGGCCGTGCTGAAGGCCACCTGCACCGGCACCATCGGTGATGAGGAAGTCACCGCCACCGGCAGTGAGTATGTTGCCAAGCTGACCGACCGCGCCATTTCCTACTACGCCGAGGTCGAGCGCCGCTTTACCGAGATGAACGGCGTGCTGGATGACGCCGCTACCGCCGAGGCCGCCGACAGTGCCGACAGCCTGTGGTCCACCAACGGCGACCTGTATACCGCCAATGGCATTTCCAAGACGAGTCTGCAGACCTACCTGCTCAACGCCCAGAAGGCCAAGGCTCTGCTGAAGATGACCTACGGCCCCGACGGTACGACGCCTGTGGCCGAGGACGAGTACACCGACTTCGTCAACAACGACTGCTACTACATCGAGGCTGTGCAGTTCCCGCTGGTGGATTACTCCACCTACTCGATGGCCGATGACGACCAGAAGGCCGCCATCATGGCCACCGCCGAAAGCTGCATGGCTGAACTTAACACGACCGCCACCGCCGAGACCGCCAGCAACAGCGCCCTGTACACCGCCGCCATGACCTATGTGCCGCAGGCGATGGCCGCCATGGGCAGCAGTCTGGACGCCAGCCAGGCCGTTTACTACGCAGCTTCCCAGCTGTACACGCCGGACGACCTGAGCAGCTACGGCAGCGACGAGTACAACAACCTGACCGACCCGCTGGACGAGGCCGGGCTGAACCACTGGACCACCATCAACCTGGGCACGACGATTCTGGTTGCCCGTAAGATTGATCCGTTCAAGACCTACACTGTGGACGAGCTGAACAGTATGTACGACCTGTTGAGCAGCATGAAGTCCACCGACATCCAGAGCGAGCTGTACGCCGCCGGTGCCGCACTGGAGCATAACCTGAACAGTTCCGCCCTGAACACATACAGCGCATCCAAGATTAAAAAGAACGTTTGAGCGTAAAACGCTTGGCCGGGAGCAGCATTGTTTGCTCCCGGCCTTTTTGTTGAGGAGGATCCCCTATGACGAAAAAAAAATCCGTGAACTTCCTACTGCAAACGCTGGGCTGCTTTATCTCGGCGGCGGGCATTTACAGCTTTGCGGTCGCGTCCGAAGTCCCCGTCACCGGCGTTGCGGGCATCTGCGCCATTCTGTACCGCCTGTTCGGCATCCCCATGGGTTTGAGCAATGTGCTCATCAACATTCCCATCATCCTTTGCACGTATAAATTACTCGGCAAATCGTTCTTTATTCGCAGTGTCTACTGCATGGTGCTGTTTGCGGTGTTTACCGACTATCTGCTGCCGCTCATGCCGGTCTACCAGGGCAACCGCCTGCTGGCCACAATCTGCGGCGGCGTGGTGGGCGGCATCGGCGACGCACTGATCTACATGAACAATTCCAGCACCGGTGGCCTGGACTTCATCACCATGGGCATCAAGGCCAAGCACCCGCACCTGCCGTTTGGCAACATCACCTTTGCGGCGGCGCTGGCGGTCATTCTGCTCAACGGCGCGGTGTTCCAGGATGTGGATTCTATTATCTACGGTATCATGTTCAATTTCATTGTGTCCGCCGTCATCAACAAGATGATGTTCGGCTTTTCGTCGTCGATGCTGGCAATGATTATCACCGACGACGGCACGGCCGCCTGTGCTGAGATTGACCGGGTAGCGGACCGCGGCTCGACGATTTTGCAGGGCCGCGGCGGCTACGGCGGCCAGCCGAAGGACGTGGTGCTCTGTGCCTGCTCCAACAAGCAACTGTACGAGATCGAGCACGCTGTCCAAGCCATCGACCCCGGCTGTTTCATCATCATGCTCCAATCCAACGAAGTCCACGGCGAGGGCTTCAGGCAGTTGGAATTGGGGAAGAACGAGAACAAGTCAGAATAAGTAAGTATCATACACACGCTGATTTTGCGCAATTCTATGAAGCATAGGTTGCCAAAATCGGCGTGTTTCTTTATGATAAGGGCAAAACAATGCAGGAGGGTTTTCTTATGGATGCTACAAAAATTGGAACGTTTATCGCCGCCGAACGCCGCGCCAAGGGCTGGACGCAGCGCCAGCTGGCCGACAAACTTCAACTGACGGACAAAGCGGTCAGCCGTTGGGAGACAGGAAAGGGCCTGCCGGATGTTTCGTTTTTGCTGCCGTTGGCCGCCGCTTTGGACGTCAGCGTTGGTGAGCTGCTGGCAGGGGAGAGCCAGCCCCAGCCGCCTGCGGTACAGGCCACCGAGACACACACAGCGGAACAGCTTACCAGCTACACGCGGGAGCTTGGCCCGCAGCTGCGCCGCCGCCGTGCCTGCACAGTGCTGGCCGGGTTGCTGCTGTTTGCCGCAGCGTTTTTATCTCTGCAATTTCTGCGGCTGTTGATGGGCGGGGCGGGCATCCCTGGTCTTAGCGTAACGTCTCTGCTACTGCTTGTCGCTCTGCCGTTTGTTTTTGCGACATTCGCCTTTTGGCTGCTGCGCCTGCTCTGCACGGATGGCCTGGCGGAAACGCGGGCCTTTCGCCGTGCATCTGCTATGGCCGTGGCTGGGCTGTGGCTGTTCGATTTGTACTTTTCCACAGCATTTTCCGGATGTGTAGCGTTTCCGGTGCTGGATTTCTGGCGCGACCCGTCGTGGCAGGCAAATGTAAATCTGGTGCCGTTTCGGCAAATCATGCAATACCTGCTCTGTCTGGTGCCGGGACAGGGGTACTTGAACGGCGGCGGGTATGCGTTCCGCGGACATTTTTCCTTCTGGATGAACTTTTTCGTGTTTTCCGTGCCGGTTCTGCTGCTGCCGCGCATCTCGCCCCGCTGGCGCGGGGCAGCGGCCGCCGTCTGGCTTGCCGTGTTGGGCGGCAGTGTGATCGAGGTCACGCAGCTGTTTGTGCGCACCGATACCGCACCATTCCGGTTTGACGTTGACGCTATCCTTTTGCGAGTACTCGGGGCGGTAGTGTTCTGGCGTATCGGCAGGATACCCGCCGTAAAAAAGTTATTGGCACGTCTGTTTTAGTCGCAGTGGATGGGATTTATCCCTCCCGGGGACGCGGGCCGCTCTTGCACGGTATATCTCTCACCACACCGTAGGGGCCGGGCATGCCCGGCCCGCGCGTGTATGGCAAACACCCCTTTGCGGGAAGGCCACGCGGGCGGATATGGAATCCGCCCCAACATCCTCTGTCCCAGAAATGGCTCTATGTAGAGCGGCCTGAGGGCAGGCCGCCCTACAACCGCCTAATAAACTAAGCACCACTCCGTGGGGCGTCGAGGGCGCCGCCCCTTACAAACGCAAAATGCCCCTGGCAGCATGGTTGCTGTCAGGGGCACTACTATTATTAAATTAGTAGTTCTTCGCTTCTTCCTCGCCGGTCATGACGCGGAGAGCACCCTGGCAGAGGGCAAGCAGCTCGTCCTCGCCGGGGTAAGTGGTGACAGGGGCGATCCAGCCGAGGTAATCGGTCAGGGTCTTGGCGGTGAAGGGGTTGTAGGCAATGCCGCCGGTCAGGATGATCTGGTCTACTTTGCCGTGCAGGACAGCGGCCATAGCGCCGGCATCCTTGGCGATCTGGTAGAAGAATGCCTCCCAGACCTGCTTTGCCAGCGCGTCGCCGGACTCCGCCATCTTGCCGACCTCGCGGGCATCGTTGGTATGCAGATAGCCGTTGAAGCCGCCGTTGCCGCAAATCTTCTTGTAGATTTCCTTCTGGGTGTACTTGCCGCTGAAGCACATCTTGACCAGGTCGCCCACAGGCACGGTGCCGCTGCGCTCGGGGCTGAAGCAGCCCTCGCCGTCCAGGATATTGTTGACGTCCACGACTTGGCCGTGGTCATGGGCACCAACCGAGACGCCGCCGCCCATGTGGATGACGATGAGATTCAGGTCCTCGTAGCGCTTGCCGTTCTCCTTGGCAAAGCGGCGGGCAACGGCCTTCTGGTTCAGCGCGTGGAAGATGGAGCGGCGGGGCAGCTCCGGCATACCGGAAATGCGCGCCTTATCGGTCAATTCATCAACGACGACGGGGTCAACGATGTAGCTGGGCACGCCCAGGGAATCACCGATCTCGCGGGCGAGGATACCGCCGAGGTTGGAGGCGTGCTGGCCCTGGACACCGGCCTTCAGGTCAGCCAGCAGGGCATCGCTGACGGCATAGGTGCCGCCGGGGATGGGTTTGAGCAGGCCGCCGCGGCCCACGATGACGTTGAGGGTCTTGGGATCGCAGTCCTTTTCTTTCAGGAAGTCCAGAATGATCTCCTTTCGGAAGTCCTTCTGGTCGATGACGCTGGCATACTTGGCGATTTCCTCGGTGGGGTGGCGCAGCGTTTCTTCAAACAGCAGGGTCTCATCCTCGAACACACCGACCTTGGTGGAGGTGGAGCCGGGATTGATGACCAGAGTTTTGATGGACATTGTGAACGTCTCCTTTTTACATTCTTTGGCTTTCCCCAAGGGGGAAGCTGCCGCCCGCAGGCGGCTGATGAGGGGCAGCCTTATGTGATTGCCCGCCAATGGATGGCTGCCGCAAACCCGCCCCTCATCCGACCTTCGGCCACCTTCAGTCTACGCGCTAAGAGCCGCCTTCGGCGGTTGCGCTCCGACACGCGCCTGCGGGCGCAGCCCCTCGGGGGGGAAGGCATTTTTTACTGGTTCAGTCCAGCCGCGACAACAGCGGCCAGCGCGATGGAGTTGACCTTCGTCTGGAAGGAATCGCTGCGGCTGGTCAGGATGGCGGGGACCTTGGTGCCGGTCAGGATGCAGCCGTTCTTGCAGTCGGCGGTGTGGACCAGCGTCTTGTAGACGAGGTTGCCCGCCTGGATGTCGGGGAACAGCAGGATATCCGCATGGCCGGCGGCCGGGCGGTCCTGGGCACCCTTGTGGTGGGCAGCCTCGGGGTCAATGGCAATATCCATGGACAGAGGGCCGTCGACGACGCAGCCGGTGATCTTGCCCTCGGCGTTCATCTTGCGCAGCTCGTCGGCATCGACGGTGCAGGGCATCTTCGGGTTGACGACCTCAACAGCGGCCAAGGGCGCGACCTTGGGGCACTCGACGCCGCAGGCATGGGCCACAGCAACGGTATTCTCGATGATATGTACTTTATCTTCCAATGTCGGGTAGGTCATGAAGGCGACGTCGGTCAGGAACAGCAGCTGCTCGATGCCCTTGACCTCGAACACGGCGACGTGGGACAGGGTGTTGCCGGTGCGCAGGCCGACTTCCTTGTCGAGCACGCTCTTCAGGAAAGTCTTGGTATCCAGCAGGCCCTTCATGTACATATTGGCCACGCCGTCATGGGCCAGCTTGACGGCCTTGAGAGAAGCCTGCACCTTGTCAGGCTCATTGATGATCTCATAGTCGGAGAGGTCGATGTTCAGCTCGGCCGCGATCTTGCGGATGGCTGCCTCGTCACCGACGAGGATTGCATCGGCGATGCCCTGCTTGTGGGCAGCATCAACAGCCTCCAGGACAGCGTCGTCCTCGGCAGCGGCAACGGCCAGCTTCTGCTTGCCGCAGGTCTTTACTTTTGCGATCAGGTCCTCAAAATTCATTTTACAGCACCTCGTTTTACTCTTTCAGACGCGGGACGCTCTCAAAGCCCCGTATGTTAAAATAATAACACGTTATAGTCCATGGGTCAAGAGGGGGAAGGGGAGAAGGGTGTTAAAAAATTGTTTTTTCGACGTTTCCCGCTTCGTAGGGTTCGATGCCCGCCCCTACAAATGGAGCCGATAAACTGTCCAAAAAAGATTTTTTTCTGCGTCTGCCTATATAAATAGGTAGTCAGCTTGGGTTTTTTCTCAAATTTGACTGAATTTCAACAAATTCGTCATTGACAAAACCTTAACAAGATGGTAAAACTATAGTAGCGGTTCAAGGACACTTGACCGCAGCGGCACCAGTCCGCCGTACTTCCTGACCCAATGGACAACCAAAGAGCCAGCGTCGGCGCAGGTGCCTAGCTTTACCCCTAAAGTTGTTTAATTTTTAACAGGTAGGGCGTTATTCCAAACCGAAAGGTTCACACATTCATGCCAACCATTGCCATGTATCCCGGCAGCTTCGACCCCGTCACCAACGGGCATCTCGATATTATCAAGCGCTCCAGCCGTATGTTTGACAAAGTGATCGTCGCGGTGCTGGTCAACAGTGCCAAGACCCCGCTTTTCACGGTCGAGGAGCGCGTTGCCATGCTGCGGGATGCCTGCAAGAATATCCCGAACGTCGAGATCGACTCCTTCAACGGCCTGACGGTCAGCTTCGCCAAGCAGAAGGGCGCGACCGTCATGGTGCGCGGCCTGCGGGCAGTCACGGATTTCGAGAATGAGATTCAGCTGGCCCACACGAACTTCGCCATGATGCCCGAGATCGAGACAGTGTTCCTGGCGACGGCCATCAAGTGGAGTTACCTTTCCTCCACCATCGTGCGGGAGGCTGCCCACTATGGGCAGGATGTTTCCCGCTTTGTGCCCCGCAACGTTGAAAAGGCCCTCATCGTCAAGAGGGAAGCAGGGGAGTTATAGCGCATTCATGCCGCACGTATCGTCGGCTTGAAGATAGATAGTTACTCAATAGTCCATCCAAAAGAGACTTATTTTAGGAGGCTACTTATGAAAAAGATCGTCATTGCCAGCGCCTGCCGTACTGCCATCGGTAAGTTCGGCGGCACCCTCGCCAATGTCCCCGCTGCAGAGCTGGGCTCCATTGTCATCAAGGAGGCTCTGGACCGCGCACACGTCAAGCCCGAGCAGGTCGACCATGTCTACATGGGCTGCGTTATCCAGGCTGG
>ERZ1035001.60-NODE-60-length-70642-cov-6.961069_pt1 | contig 70642 bp, 52 predicted proteins | sample MGYA00520685_ERZ1035001 | MGnify/ENA primary metagenome ERZ1035001 (study PRJEB33766, sample SAMN09781749) | gut metagenome | biome: gut microbiome | host: Homo sapiens | place: Madagascar | study: EMG produced TPA metagenomics assembly of the PRJNA485056 data set... | reverse complement strand
AACGAGTCCCCATACCCTCGTTCGGTCAGACACGCCGCCGCTGTTTGTGTTTGTGCCGTATAATGTCCACTACCTATGACGCGATACAAAAGAAAGGTGTTTGCCCATGCAGGCACAGAAGGCGGAGGGAACCCGCGACCTTATCGGCGCCGAGATGCGCGCCTGGCAAAAGATGCAGCAGATTGCGGCCGGCGTGTTCGAGCCGTTTGGTTTTAAGCCCATCGAGACGCCCGCGATCGAGCAGGTGGACGTGTTTGTTCACGGCATCGGCCAGTCGACCGACGTCGTGCGCAAGGAGATGTTCCGCGTGTTTAGCGGCGCCAACCTGGAGCGCGTCTTTACCGAAGGCACCGACACCAAGCTTAAGCCCAAGCAGCGCCTGGCCCTTCGTCCCGAGGGCACGGCCGGTGTGGTGCGCGCCGTCGTGGAGAACAACCTGGTGCCCCAGGGCTCCACGCCGTTTAAGGCCTATTACGCCGAGGCCATGTTCCGTGGCGAGCGTCCCCAGAAGGGTCGCCTGCGCCAGTTCCACCAGGTGGGCATCGAGTGGCTCGGCGCTCCCGATCCGGCTGCCGACGCCGAGTGCATCATCATGCTCATGGAGTTCTACAAGCGCCTGGGCTTCGATCTTTCCAAGCTCCGTCTGCTTATTAACTCGATGGGCGATGCACAGTGCCGTCCGGCATACCGCGAGCAGGTCAAGCAGTTTATCCTCGATCACGCCGACGAGATGTGCGACGAGTGCCGCGAGCGCGCCGAGCTCAACCCGCTGCGCGCCTTCGACTGCAAGAACGACCATTGCCGCGAGATCATGGCCGACGCCCCGCTGATGGGCGACAACCTGTGCGACGAGTGCCGCGAGCACTACGAGCAGGTCAAGCGCTATCTGGACGCCGCCGGCATCGAATATGTCGAGGACCCCACCCTGGTGCGCGGCCTGGACTACTACACCCGTACCGTCTTTGAGGTCGAGGCCCCCGGCGCCGGTGTCGGCTCCATCGGTGGCGGCGGTCGCTATGACGGCCTGGTCGAGCTCGAGGGTGGCAAGCCCACGGCCGGCGTCGGCTTCGCTGTCGGTTTTGAGCGTGCGCTGCTGGCCCTGCAGGCCTTTGGTAACGACTTGGGTGCCGAGGAGGCCCCGTGCGTCTACGTCGCCAATGCCGGCAAGGAGCTGCGTCAGAACGTCTTTGCCATCACGCAGGAGCTTCGCTCTGCAGGGGTTGTGACCGAGGCCGACTATCAGGGCCGTTCGCTCAAGGCCCAGTTTAAGCAGGCCGATAAGGTGGGCGCCAAGCTCATCCTGGTCCTGGGCGGCGACGAGCTTGCTGCCGGCAAGGTCAAGGTGCGCGACATGGAGAGCCACGACGAGGTCCTTGTCGATCTGGCCTGTGTGGTCGAGGCGGTTCGCGAGCGCCTGTAGCGCATGATTTTTGAGCTGTAGTGCCGCTGAGGCGCCCAGCTCATTGCGAGCGATTGTTACGGGGGTGTTTCGCTTTTATGCGGAATGCCCCCATTTACGTATGCCGCCCACCGAGAAATACGACCATTTAGGGCAAAAACCCTTGCAATGCAGAAAATACTTTTGTGTGGTAAAGCGCAATCAGCGCCGAAAGTTTTTGCCGAGTGCCTATAATAAATACCGCATGTTACGTGCATAGAAGGAGGAATGGGAGGAAACGTGGCTGAGAACCTAAGCAACCAGTCTGTACCCGAAGCCGCGGCGCGCGTCGCTGCCGTGGTCAACCGCCTCGTTAACCGAATCGGCTCGAATGCCGAGTCCAGGGAGCGTCTCGCCGAGATCGAGATCCCCGAGGAGCTGCGCGACAACTTGGCGCTGTTCCTGCGCCTGGAGCGCCGTGTGCTTAGCGAGTATGATCCCGAGATCGCGGACCTGTTCGACAAGATCCTGACGGCCGAGATTGTGGCCAATGCCGGAAACCCCGGCGCCCGTGCTGCCGACGAGGCCGTTGACGAGCAGGGCGTGCCCACCGCCGACGAGCCTACTGCTGTGGCGTTTCGTGAGGTTGTCGATCTGATTGACAGCCTGCCGCTCGATAAGCAGCAGGTTATCGTCCGCGCCTTCACGAGCTTCTTCCATCTGGCAAACCTGTCGGAGGAGAACTACCGTGTGGCGCAGCTGCGCGAGCGCGAGGCAGGTGCGTCGACCGATACCGAGGTCGATCCCGCTAACGAGCTCACCGTCGCCTATCACCAACTGGTAGACGAGCTGGGTGTCGAGGGCGCCAACGAGCTGCTCGGCAAGCTGGAGTTCCACCCTGTCTTTACCGCGCATCCCACCGAGGCCCGTCGTAAGGCCGTCGAGGGCAAGATTCGCCGTATCTCCAACCTACTGGAGGAGCGTCCGCGTCTGGGCGGCTCCGACCTGGTGGAGAACGAGCGCCATATGCTGCAGGAGATCGACGCCCTGGTGCGTACGAGCCCCATCGCGCTCAAGAAGCCCACGCCGGTCGAGGAAGCCGATACCATCATCGACATCTTCGATAACACGCTGTTCGACGTCATTCCCGTTATCTATCGTCGTTTTGACGACTGGGTGCTGGGCGACAAGGCCGGTACCGTGCCGCCGCTGTGCCCAGCATTCTTCCATCCCGGCAGCTGGATCGGCTCCGACCGCGACGGCAACCCCAACGTCACCGCCAAGGTGAGCCGTGAGGTCGCCGCCAAGTACTTCACTCACATGGTGCTCAAGCTCGAGGACAAGTGCCGCCGCATCGGCCGTAACCTGACGCTCGAGGCCGCCTACAGCAAGCCGTCTGCCGAGCTCATCAACCTGTGGAACCATCAGGTCGAGATGAGCACCCAGTACACCGCACGCGCTGAGCTGATCTCCGAGCACGAGCCGCATCGCGCCGTCATGCTCGTCATGGCAGACCGTCTGAACGCCACTGTCCGTCGTATCACCGACACCATGTACCACAGCGCCGACGAGTTCCTGGAGGACTTGCGCGTCGTCCAGCGCTCGCTGGCCGCTTGCGGTGCCGTCCGTGCTGCCTACGGCCCGGTCCAGACCATCATCTGGCAGGTCGAGTCCTTCGGCTTCCACATGGTCGAGATGGAGTTCCGTCAGCACTCCGTGGTGCACGCCCGCGCTCTCAAGGATATCCACGAGAACGGTATCCACGGCGACCTGCAGCCTATGACGCGCGAGGTTATCGATACCTTCCGCGCTATCGGCTCCATCCAAAAGCGCTACGGTAAGAAGATGGCGCACCGCTACATCATCTCGTTCACCAAGAGCGCCCAGCATGTGGCCGACGTCTTTGAGCTTGCCCACCTGTCCTTTGCACACGAGGAGGATGTCCCCGAGCTCGACGTGATCCCGCTGTTCGAGCAGCTCGAGGACCTCGAGGGCTGCGTCGACGTGCTCGACCAGATGCTTACGCTGCCCGTGGTGCAAAAGCGCCTTGCCCAGACTAACCGCCGCATGGAGATCATGCTGGGCTACTCCGACTCCTCCAAGGATGCCGGTCCTACCACTGCCATGCTCGCGCTGCACTCCGCGCAGGAGCGCATTGCCAAGTGGGCCGAGAAGAACGATATCGACTTGGTGCTCATGCACGGTCGCGGCGGTGCCGTGGGCCGTGGCGGCGGCCCGGCCAACAAGGCCGTGCTGGCGCAGCCCAAGGGTTCGGTCAACTGCTTCTTTAAGCTCACCGAGCAGGGCGAGGTCATCTTTGCCCGTTACGGCAACCGCACGCTGGCTCAGCGCCATGTTGAGTCCGTTGCCGCCGCAACGCTTTTGCAGTCGGCCCCGAGCGTCGAGAAGACCAACACCGAGACCACGCAGAAGTTCTGGGATATGGCCGAGAAGCTCAACGCCGCAAGCCACGAGCGCTATCTGGACCTGCTGAACACCGAGGACTTTACACCGTGGTTCTCGACCGTGACGCCGTTGACCGAGGTCGGTCTGCTGCCGATCGGCTCACGTCCCGCCAAGCGCGGCCTGGGCGCCAAGTCGCTCGACGACCTGCGTACCATTCCGTGGATCTTCAGCTGGAGCCAGGCACGCATTAACTTGGCCGCTTGGTACGGCCTGGGCACCGCCTGCGAGCAGTTGGGCGACCTTGACCAGCTCAAGGCTGCCTACCAGGAGTGGCCGTTCTTCCGCACCTTTATCGACAACATTGAGATGTCGATCGCTAAGACCGATCAGCGCATCGCCAAGATGTACCTGCACCTGGGCGATCGCCAGGATCTGTCCGAGAAGGTCTTCACCGAGATGCAGCTCACGCGTAAGTGGGTCCTTGCCATCGTCGGTGACGAGTGGCCGCTGCAGCGTCGTCGCGTGCTCGGCTGCGCCGTCCGCGTCCGTAACCCCTACGTCGACGCCCTGTCCATCGCCCAGGTCCGCGCCCTTCGCGAGGTGCGTATGAACCAGGATGAGATGGCCGAGGAGAAGAAGGCCGAGTACATGAGCCTGATTCTTTCGACTGTGACCGGCGTCTCGGCAGGTTTGCAGAACACGGGGTAATCGATAGCCCTGTAGTCGTCCGGGCCCGCCATTAGCTTACTTTTAGGCACGTCCTCGGACATGCAAGAAGCCCTCGCTGCGCACTTTGTGCGGCGAGGGCTTCTTGCGTCCTGCGGAGTGTGCCTAAAAGTAAGCTAATGGCGGGCCCTGCGATGTCCGGTCTTCGACGGATTACTGGCTGGGGAAAAGATGGCGCGCTTCGCGCGTTTTGGATGGGGTCTGTCCCGGCGGCGCGTGCGGCGCTTTCGCGCCTAGCGCCTTATCGGTCGGGATTGAGATGCTTTTGGCGCTTCGCGCATTTCGACTGCGGCGGCCGCGGTCCCGTTTGGGATCGCGGTTGTTTTGTTGTGGGTCAAATATGAACGTTGTGTTAATGACTCGGTGGACGGTGGTGTTTTTCGGTGAGCGGCGTATCCTTCCAACGGTTTATCTAGTGTGTCAGTTGAAAGGAAGAGGGCGCTCATCATTGTTTGAATGTGAACTGCCGTTTGACCACAAGACGTTGCATCTGGAGCTCGAGGATAAGAACTTCGCGGGTGTGATGGAAGGTCATCAAAACGAGTTTAAGACTACAAAATCTCAGGAAGAGCTGGTAGAGGAGTCACTTGCCAACCCTTATGGCTCGCCTTCGCTCGAGGAGCTTTGTGCTGGCAAGAAGGATATCGTCATCATTAGCTCCGACCATACGCGTCCCGTTCCCTCGCGTGTGACGATGCCTATTCTGCTGCATCACATCCACGCTGCCGCTCCCGAGGCACGTGTGCGCATCCTGGTCGCGACCGGCATGCATCGCCCCTCGACGCACGAGGAACTCGTTAACAAGTACGGCGAGGAGATCGTCGCTAACGAGGAGATCGTCATGCATGTCGCGACCGACGACAGCATGATGAAAAAGATCGGTACCCTGCCTTCTGGTGGCGAGTGCATCATCAACAAGATTGCTGCCGATTGCGATCTGCTGCTTGCCGAGGGCTTCATTGAGCCGCACTTCTTTGCCGGTTTCTCTGGTAGCCGCAAGTCCGTCCTGCCCGGCATCGCCAGCTACAAGACCATCATGTACAACCACAACGGTCAGTTTGTGAACGATTCCCACTCGCGTGCCGGCAACCTGTGCCACAACCACGTGAGCGAGGACATGTTTGCCGCCGCCGAGATGGCTCACCTTGCCTTTGTGCTTAACGTTGTGCTCAACGGCAAGCACGAGGTCATCGGCTCCTTTGCCGGCGACATCCACAAGGCGCACGAGGCCGGCTGCGAGTTCGTGAAGAGCCTTGCCGGCGTTGAGCCCGTCGAGTGCGAGATCGCCATTACCACCAACGGCGGCTACCCGCTCGATCAGAACATCTACCAGGCCGTGAAGGGCATGTGCGCTGCCGAGGCCACGCTTCCCGAGGGCGGCGTGATCATCGACGTCGCCGGTTGTGCCGACGGTCACGGTGGCGAGGGCTTCTATCACAACATCGCCGACAACGATCCGGCGGAGTTTGAGCGCGCCTGCATCGATCGTCCCAAGGACGAGACCCTGCCCGACCAGTGGACGAGCCAGATCTTTGCCCGCATCCTGGCGCATCACCCTGTGATCATGGTCACCGATCTGTGCGATCACCAGATGCTCAAGGATATGCACATGACGCCGGTCAACACTATCGAGGAGGCGCTCAAGCTCGCCTTTGAGATGAAGGGTGCCGATGCCAAGGTTGCCGTCATTCCCGATGGCCTGGGCGTTGTCGTCGCGCAGCACACGTGCGCGGCCTAAACGAATCGTTTATAACCGACAAGAAAGATAAGGTTTTATGCTTACCAAACTCCTCTGCGAATTCGGCGCGACGGCCCTCATGATCATCTTTGGCGTGGGCGTGCACTGCGATACCGTGCTCAAGGGCACCAAGTATCAGGGCTCCGGCCATATGTTTGCCATCACCACCTGGTCTTTTGGCATCTCGGTCTGCCTGTTTGTCTTTGGCGGCGCCGTGTGCATGAACCCGGCCATGGTGCTTGCCCAGTGCATCGTCGGCTTGGTGCCGTGGGGCAGCTGCATCCCCTTCATGATTGCCGATATGCTCGGCGGCTTTGTGGGTGCCGTAATCGCCTGGTTTATGTATGCCGATGAGTTCAAGGCTTCCGAGGGCGTCGTCGACCCCATTGCCCAGCGCAACATTTTCTCGACCAACCCCACCACCGAGGGTACGAACTATGCCCGTAACTTCTTCTGCGAGGCTATCTGCACTTTTGTGTTCATCAGCGCCATCCTTGCTGCCGCTAGCCGCGCCGGCGAGAACGTTCTGATGCTCGCCATCTGCGTCGGTCTGATTGTTTGGGCTGTTGGCATGGGCATGGGCGGCATCACCGGCTTCGCCATGAACCAGGCTCGTGACCTTGGTCCTCGCATGGCCTATCAGGTGCTGCCGATTAAGAACAAGGCTGACAACAACTGGAAGTACGGCCTGCTTGTTCCTGGTATCGCTCCGTTTGTCGGTGCTATCGTGGCTGCGCTGTTTGTGCATGGTTTCTTGGGCATGTTCTAGTCCGAAGTAATTGATATAACGTCCGGGTCCGGCATAGGTTAACTTTCCGCCGCGTCCTCGAACATGCAAGAAGCTCCCGCTGCGCACTTCGTGCGGCGGGAGCTTCTTGCGTTCTGCGGAGTGCGGCTGAAAGTTAACCTATGCCGGACCCTGCGGGAATCCGGTTGCATTGGAGCAAGCAACACTACATATATATCTGAATTTGGATGTGGTGGGCACTTTGTTGTTAGGCGCTTTGAGATGCGGGTGACGCTTTGGGATGCTTGGCGCCTTGGGGTGGGGCGGTGCTTTGGGATGAGAGGCTTACTTACTTAGTTGAAGAGGGGTTTTATGGCTGATAGGTAGTCTTTGGCTACGTCCTCTTTTGGGGCTTGGAAGTTGTGCCAGGCCCACCATTGGACTGTTCCTACGAAGCTTGAGGCTATGTGGTGTAGTAGGAAACTGCGGTCCATGGTGGCGGCGGGGCCGTTTGGGTCGGTGGGGACGGTTTCGGCTGCACGGGCCATGATGGTCTTGCGGAGACAGTCGGCGAAGACGCGTGAGCCGGCGCCGGCTACGAGGGCTCGTACACCCTGGCGGCGCTCCCAGAGGTTGTTGAGGATATGCTCGACCTGCACGCGTGGGTCGTCGAGCGGTGTGCCATCGTCGTCGAGGGCGTGGGTGCAGATGTCGCTCACGAGCTCAGCGAGCAGGTCATCTTTGCTCTTGAAAAGGCCGTAGAACGTCGCGCGACCTACGTGGGCGCGCGCGATGATGTCGCCGACGGTGATCTTGCCGTAGTCCTCTTCGCGCAGCAGCTCGGAGAACGCCGCGACAATAGCGGCGCGGCTTTTTGTTTTGCGAGCATCCATTTTTACGCGTCCACGTGGACGAGCAGGCAGCGGAGCGTACCGGAGCAGCCTTCGTAGGGGCGCTTGCCGGCGCCGTAGCCGACGGCTTCGATGCGATAGCGGGCCGGCAGGTGCTCGGACGTGCGCAGTGCGGCGACGATGGCGGCACCCGTGGGCGTCACGAGTTCGCCGGCGACCGGTGCGGGCGTGAGGGCGATATTGCCTGCCTGGCACAGGTTGACGACGGCGGGCACCGGGATGGGCATAAGGCCGTGGGCGCAGCGGATGGTGCCGCGGCCCTCGGAGAGCGACTCGACCACAATATTCTCAATGCCAAGGTCATCGAGACAGATGGCGACCGAGCAGACGTCGACGATGGAATCGACGGCGCCCACCTCGTGGAACATGACGGTCTCGGGCGTTTTGCCGTGCGCCTTGGCCTCGGCGGCGGCGAGCGCAGTAAAGATAGCGAGCGCGCGACGCTTGGCGCCATCGCTCAGCTGCGAGCCGTCGATGATCTCGGTGACGTCGGCCAGGGAGCGGTGATGATGGACGTGGTGGTGGCCGTCGTGGCCGTGGCCGTGCTCATGCATGTGCTCGTGGCAGTGAGCATGCCCATGCTCGTAATGATGCTCGTGCTCGCCATGGTCGTGATGGTGGTGATGAGCGTGCTCGTGCATGTGCTCGGCAGTAGCTTCATTGCCATAGAGCCAAGTCATGTCGTGGTCGTGATTCTCAAGTTCGCTGGCGAGCTGAACGTCAAAGTCGCAGGCGTCGATGCCATGCTTGTTTACGCGTGTAACGGCAATCTCAAAGCCGCTGACCGGAAGCGTGGCGAGCTGCTCGCGCAGATGCTCCTCGCTGGCGCCCAGGTCGAGCAGGGCCGCGACGGACATGTCGCCGCTGATGCCCGAGGTGCCGTCGATGATAAGCGTGTGCTGATGATTTGACATGAAATGCTCCTTAGCGGGCGCAGGACGCGCCGGCGCTCAGATGGTTGATAAGACTTGCCTGGTAGGCAGCACCAAAGCCATTGTCGATATTGACGACCGAAACGCCGCTGGCGCAGGAGTTGAGCATGGCGAGCAGCGCGGCTACGCCACCAAAGCTCGCGCCGTAGCCCACGCTGGTGGGAACGGCTATGACCGGACAGCTTACCAGGCCGCCGACAACGCTCGCCAGTGCGCCCTCCATGCCGGCGATGGCGATGACCACCTGCGCCTGGGCAAGCTCCTCGGCATGCGCGAGTAGGCGGTGCAGGCCGGCGACACCTACGTCGTAGAGGCGGTCGACCTCGTTGCCATAGAACTCGGCCGTCAACGCGGCTTCTTCGGCGACGGGCAGGTCGCTCGTGCCGGCGCAGGCGACGACGATGCATCCGTTGCCGGTAGGGGAGGGCTTGCCGCCCACGAGGGCGAGCTGTGCGTCCGGGACATATCCCAGGTCGATGCCGTTGCCAAGAAGCTCAGCGGTGCGCGCGGCTTTTTCGGCATCCAGGCGCGTGACCAGGATGCGCTCCTGGCCGGCATCGCGCAGTGCTTCGATAATGGCGGCAATCTGATCGGCGGTTTTACCGGCCCCGTAGACAACCTCGCCGGCTCCCTGGCGCACTCCGCGCGAAAGATCGAGCTGCGCAAAGCCCAAATCGGCGGTCGGAGCCGTCTGGATGCGTGTGAGGGCGACGGCCGGGGCGACTGCTCCGCCGGCAACATCGCTCAGCAATTGCTCAAGATCTCGCTTATCCATATATGTTCCCTTCGACGGCGCAAAGTCTAGCACTCAAAGGGTATGTTTCCGAACACTAAGACAAAATTGTTCGGAAACTATAGGACAGACTGATTCAATTGTTAGACGGATCGGCTAGTCGCGCAGGATGATATCCATCGCGAGCATCAGGTTGCGCTCATCGATGGCAAATGGGGCGGCCTCGCGCGTCTTGGGCTTGGCGCAAAACGCGATGCCCGTGCCTGCGGCCTGGATCATGGGGATGTCGTTTGCCCCGTCGCCAATAGCGACCGTGTGGGCCATGTCGACGCCGCACTCAACTGCCCAGTCCAGCAGCTGAACGAGCTTGGACTCCTTGGTCACAATGTCGGCAGCCAACTTGCCGGTGAGCTTGTCGTCCACGACCTCCAAGCGGTTGGCCAGACAAAAGTCGATGCCCGCGGCGGCCACGATCTTGTCAGCGACCTCGTGGAAGCCGCCGCTCACCACGCCGACCTTCCAGCCCTTGCTGTGTGCCGAGCGCACAAGCTCCAACGCGCCGGGGGTAAATGTCACGCGCTCAAAGGTGCGCTCGAACACGTTCTCGTCCAGGCCGGCGAGCAGCCCCACGCGCTCTTCGAGCGCCTGCTTAAAGTCGAGCTCGCCGCGCATGGCGCGCTCGGTGATCTGTGCCACCTGCTCGCCCACGCCGGCCTCTTCGCCCAACAGGTCGATGACCTCCTGGTTGATGAGCGTGGAGTCGATATCCATAACGATGAGGCGTGCAGTCATGGCGGGCCTTTCCGAGTGCTGTTTTATTGGGGCATATTGTCGCACGTGACGAGCGCGGGCGGGTGCCGCGGCGCGTCAATTGTTTCGTCTCCGTCAAGTCTTTGGGCAGGAGCCACTTTTTCGCGGCACATCGACACAGGTGCGATAAGATAAAACGCCACGTCTGGCTGCGCGGTTTACGCAGGCTGGGCAAATCTGTACGACGCCGCCCGGAACGACACGGGGCGGCACAGATCCATAAAGGAGGATCACTGGTATGAGCCAGACCCGTCCCATCGACGAGCATTCCATGCACACCCGTACCTGCGGCGAGCTTCGCCGCGAGAACGTGGGCGAAGAGGTTACCCTCACCGGTTGGGTGAGCCGTCGCCGCGATCACGGCGGCCTTATCTTCTGCGACCTTCGCGACCGCGAGGGCATCACGCAGCTCACCTTCGACCCCGAGCACTCCGACGGCGACGCCTTTAAGATCGCCGAGACCATGCGTCCCGAGTGGCCCATCAAGATTCACGGCGTCGTGCGCGCCCGTGGTGAGGAAACCACCAACACCAAGCTCGCGACCGGCGAGATCGAGGTCCTGACCGACCACGCCGAGGTGCTTAACACGTCCGTCACCCCGCCGTTCCAGATCGAGGATGGCATCGAGACCAGCGAGGACACCCGTCTGCGCTATCGCTATCTGGACCTTCGTCGTCCCGAGATGATGGCCAACCTCAAGCTGCGCTCCGACTTTACCTTTGCCATTCGCGAGGCGCTGCACAACCGTGAGTTCATGGAGGTCGAGACGCCCTCCCTGTTTAAGTCCACGCCCGAGGGCGCCCGCGACTTCATCGTTCCCAGCCGCATCCAGCCGGGTAACTTCTACGCCCTGCCGCAGTCCCCGCAGCTCCTGAAGCAGCTGCTCATGGTCGGTGGCGTCGAGCGCTACTACCAGGTCGCCAAGTGCTTCCGCGACGAGGACCTGCGCGCCGACCGTCAGCCCGAGTTCACCCAGGTCGATATCGAGATGTCCTTCGTGGACCAGAACGACGTCATGAGCGCGCTCGAGGAGGTCCTGTCCGATGCCTTCGGCCGCATGGGTGTCGAGATGCCCACGCCGCTGCGTCGCATGAACTACTGGGATGCCATGGACACCTATGGCTCTGACAAGCCCGATACCCGCTATGGCATGCACCTGGTCGACCTGACCGACATCTTTGCCAACTCCAAGTTCAAGGTCTTCGCGACCGCCGCGAACGAGGAGGGTTCCGTCGTCAAGGCCATCAACGCCAAGGGCGCCGGCGCCTGGGCCCGTGCCAAGATCGATAAGCTCGCCGGCGTGGCTTCCACGTTTGGCGCCAAGGGTCTGGCCTGGATCGCCTTCCGCGAGGACGGCTCCATCAACAGCCCCATCGTCAAGTTCTTCTCGGACGAGGAGATGGCTGCTCTGCGCGAGCGCATGGACGTCGAGCCCGGCGACCTTGTGATGTTCGCCGCTGGCCCGCGCCTGCTCTCCGACGAGATTCTGGGCGGCATGCGTTCCCACATGGCCAACGCGCTCGAGATCAAGCGCGAGGGCCACGACTTCCTGTGGGTCGTCAACTTCCCGCTGTTCCACTGGGACGAGGATCGCAAGGCCTATGCTGCCGAGCACCAGCCGTTCACCCTGCCGACCGAGACCGACATCGCCAAGATCGAGGCCGATCCGTTGGCAGCCGGTTCTTGCACCTACGACTTTGTCATGGACGGCTTTGAGGCCGGCGGCGGCGGTATGCGTATCCACAATGCCGAGATGCAGATGTCCATGCTTAAGCTCCTGGGCTTTACCGAAGAGCGCGCCGAGTCGCAGTTCGGCTTCCTCATGGAGGCCCTCAAGTTTGGTGCACCCCCGATGGGTGGTTTTGCTCTGGGCCTGGACCGCGTGTGCATGCTGCTCACCGGCTCCGATTCCATCCGCGACGTCATGGCGTTCCCCAAGACGGCCAGCGGCTCCGACCTCATGTCGGGCGCCCCGAGTGCCGTTTCCGGCGCCCAGCTCAAGGACGTCAGCCTGCGCCTGATGTAGACGAACGGCTTACATATTGCTCGCAACGAGGGAGGGACGCGTGCCTTCCCTCGTTTTTTATGTCGTGACGTTATGTTTGGAGGCTTGCCGTCGTGCGTCGGGAAACTACAACCCGGAATCGGCGCTTAGAGTGGGATGCGCTTTCCGGTTGAGCTGTCTGGCGGAAAGTGCATCCCGGAATATGCAGCCAGAACGGGATGCGGTTTCCCAAAGGGGGTCGTCTGGGAAACCGCATCCCAGAATTCAGCAAAAATACGGGACACAGTTTCCGGTTGAGCTTCAGGCGGAAACCGTGTCCCATAATCGACGTTCAGAATGGGACGGGCTTTCCGCAACAACTGTTTAGCGGAAAGCCTGTCCCAGTTTCTTATAGCGAGTCTCTCTGGACCAGCTGCATGTGCATCACGGTGGTGGTGGGCTCGGCACCCTTGATCATGTCGAGCGCAATGTTGGCGGCCATGTGGCCTTCCTCGCGCAGGGGCTGGCGGACAGTCGTGAGCGCGGGGACGCAACGCGCCGCAATCTCGTGATCGTCGAAGCCGACAACCGATACGTCCGCCGGAACGGAAAGGCCTACCTCGTTGAGTGCGGTGATGACGCCGGTTGCGATACGGTCCGATCCGCAGAGTACGCCATCGAAGGTGATCTCGCGCGCGAGGAGCTGATGCATGGCCTGATAACCGTCTCCGCTGTTCCATCCGGTGTAGACAACGTTCTCGTCCGGGAGGTCTTTATCCAAGACGGCGCGGTAGCCGCGTAGGCGGTCGATGACGGCGGGGTTGTCTTGCGGGCCCAGCACGGCGACGATATCTTTGCGCCCGCGCTCTTTCATGGCGAGTGCCGCAAAGTGTCCGCCCTCTTCGTCGTCGGAGTAGACCGTCGAGAACACATCGCGATAGGGGTGGCCCTCGAGCTGGCCGCACAACACGGTGGGTACGCCCAGCTCGCGCAGCACCTCGAGCAGCTCGCTGCCCTTGTAGGGGGAGACGTCGATCACGGCGTCGAACGAGCGGCGCTCAAAGTGCTCGCGTGCGCGGTTGCGCTCATGCAAAGAAGACGCCTGCAAGATAACGGGCAGATAGGACGACTCCGACAGTTCCTCGGTAATACCGCTCAAAAACTCGCTATAGGTGGGGTCGCTGAAGAGTTCACTCAGGGGCTCGGTCACGAGTACGGCGATGATTTCCGTGCGCCCGACAGCGAGCGCTCGGCCACGAGCGTTGGGGACAAAATTGACTTCCTTGGCCGCTGCACGGACGCGCTTTTTGGTTTCCTCGCTAATGCGGGGCGAATCGTTGAGGGCGCGCGATGCCGTGGAGCGCGACACGCCGGCAGCTGCGGCAACCTCGGCAAGCGTGGGTGCGGTGCGAACTGGTTGGGTCATGGCGTCTCCTGGAAAAGCGGTCAATGTTGTCACTGATATGGGCTGGTGCGGATACAGCTTACTATAGTGCGCCTGAACAGCGTTCATAGTATCCGGCCACTGGTGGCATTTCACATCCAAGCTGCTGTTGAACATGTCTTGCAAAGATGGGGCGGGAGTGGCCGCGGCAGTTGTCTGCGGGCCCTGGGACGCTGTTTTGCGCTGCGTGTTGATACTCAGAGTGACATAAGTGACGCGGTTGTACAACCGGTTGCACCGTTAATCCGGCAAAATCGACCGTTCAGCGGACAACCGGTTGCACAGGTTTTTGCATCGCCCGTAAGATAAGGACAACCGGTTGCACAAGAATCACTACGATGACGAAGGAGCATCACCATGGACGCCATTAACGATTGGGAAAACCAAGCGCTCACCCACAGGAACCGCCTGGCACCCCATGCGTACTTTATGGGTTACGAGACCGCTGATCTCGCCGCTACGTACAGCCGCGAGCTGTCGCGCGGATTTGTCCAACTGTCCGGCTCGTGGCAGTTCTGCCTCTTTGAGGGCCCCGCGGCCGTCTCCAACGAGGAGCTCTCCACGTACGAGCCCGAGTGGGATCACGTGGAGGTTCCGCACCTGTGGCAGGTGGATGGCTATGGCAACCTTGCCTACACCGACGAGGGCTTCCCGTTCCCGGTCGACCAGCCGTTCGTTCCCTCCGATGACCCCACGGGTGTTTACCAGCGCGTCGTCAACCTTCCCGCCGTGCCTGCCGGCGCTCGCGAGATCATTCGCTTTGACGGCATCGAGAGCTACGGCGAGCTGTACGTCAACGGCCAGTTTATCGGCATGACCAAGGGCTCGCGCCTGTCCGCCGAGTTCGACGTGACCGACGCGCTCGTCGAGGGCGACAACCTGTTTGCGGTCAAGGTTCTGCAGTACAGCGATGGTAGCTATATCGAGGATCAGGACATGTGGTGGGCCTCGGGCATCTTCCGCGATGTGTACCTTATGCAGCGTCCCGCCGCGCACCTGGTCGACTTTAGGTTCCGCACGCACCGCGAGGGCGATGCCGCTCTGATCACGCTCGATACGGTGGCCGAGGGCGCTTCCCGCGTCGTGTTTACGCTCAGCGATGGTGAGAACGTGGTCGCTACGGGCGAGTGCGTCGACGGCCATGCCGAGTGCAGCGTTGCCGATGCCCACTTTTGGAATCCCGAGGACCCCTTCCTCTATGACCTTACGTTTGAGGTCTACGACGGCGACGAGGTCAGCGAGTACGTTCCGCATCGCCAGGGTCTTGCCGAGGTGACGGTTGAGGGCAATCATATCTACCTCAACGGCACTTACTTTAAGATGCATGGCGTCAACCGCCACGATCACGACGATCACAAGGGTCGCGCCGTGGGCCTCGATCGTATGCGCCGCGACCTGGAGCTCATGAAGCGACACAACATCAACGCAGTGCGCACCTCTCACTATGCCAATGACCCGCGCTTCTACGAGCTGTGCGATGAGTATGGCATTATGCTGGTCGCCGAGACCGATATGGAGAGCCACGGCTTCGAGAATATCGGCAATATCGCCCTGGTCACCGACGACCCGGCATGGGAGTCGGCCTACGTCGACCGCATTGAGCGCCTGGTGATGCAGGAGCGCAACCACGCCTGCATCATTATGTGGTCGATGGGTAACGAGAGCGGCTATGGCTGCAACATCCGCGCGATGTACGCCAAGGCTCACGAGCTCGATGATCGTCCGGTCCATTACGAGGAGGACCGCAACGCCGATACCGTCGACGTTATCTCCACGATGTACTCCCGTGTTTCGCAGATGAACGACTTTGGCGAGCATCCATTCCCCAAGCCGCGCATCAACTGTGAGTACGGTCACTCCATGGGCAACGGTCCCGGAGGCCTGTCCGAGTACCAGGAGGTTTTCGATCGTTGGGATTGCATCCAAGGCCAGTTTATCTGGGAATGGTGCGACCACGGTTTGGCTGCTGTGACCGAGAACGGCGTTGCCTACGACATGTATGGCGGCGACAACGGCGATTACCCCAACAACAGCAACTTCTGCATCGACGGCATGGTGTTCCCCTGGCAGCAGCCGAGTCCGGGCCTTACCGAGTACGGCCAGGTCATCTGCCCGGTTCGCATGGCTTATGACGCCGAGGCAGGCGAGCTGACCGTCACCAACAAGCGTTGGTTCACCACCCTCGAGGATGTCTGTCTGTCGGCGGAGACCCTGGTGGACGGTGACGTAGTGTGCCGCAAGACGCTCATGCCCGGTGCGGTTGCCCCCGGCGAGTCCGTCCAGCTTCCGCTGGTGATTCGCGAGGCCGCGGTAGGCGAGACCCTGCTGACCGTGCGCGCCTACACCATGGCCGCTCACGTTTGGTGCGAGCCGATGTTCCAACTGGGCGCAAGCCAGTTTGCCATCGCCAACCATCCGGCGCCGGCCATCGCGGCTCCCGCTCGTCCTGAGCTTACGGTCGAGGAGACCGAGCAAGAGATTCGCATTCGCTCCCTCAACGGTGAGCTGACCTTCAGCAAAGTCAACGGTACCGTGAGCGAGTGGAAGGCATCCGGCCGCGACGTCATGGCCTCTGGTCCCCAGGTTGGTTTTTGGCATCCGCTCGTCGATAACCATGCCCAGGAGTATGACTCACTGTGGAAGGACAACTTCATCGATGTGATGCAGACGTCTACCCGCAAGGTTTCTTGGAAGCAGGATGGCAATGCGGTCGTCGTTACCGTGAGCCAGCGTATCGCTCCTCCCGTCCGCGCGTTCGGCATGCGCGTCGAGCTCGTCTACACCGTGCTTCCGAGCGGTCGCGTCGACCTCAAGGTTTCCGGCGAGCCCTACGGCGATTACTCGGATATCATCCCGCGCATCGGCATCTCCTTCGAGGTCCCCGGTTGCGATCGTGCCGTCGAGTGGTATGGCCACGGCCCGGGCGAGAACTATCCGGACTCGCTGCGCGCCAACCCGGTCGGCCATTACCGCACTACGGTCGACGACATGTTCACGCCCTACGTTATGCCTCAGGATTGCGCTAACCGCGAGGGCACCCGCTGGGTCGCCCTGCGCTCTAGCCACGGTGACGGTCTGGTCGTGACGCGTCCGAGCGACGCCGCTTCCAACCCGTTCTCGTTCTCGGCATGGCCCTATAGCTGCGAGGCCATCGATAACGCCAAGCATGTCTACGATCTTGTCCCGGGCGACACGGTTACGGTCAACATCAACGATCAGCTGCTCGGCCTTGGTTCGAACTCCTGGGGTTCCGAGGTGCTCGATTCCTATCGCACCCGTTTTGAGGGCTTCAGCTTTGAGGTGTCCCTGCGACCGCTGACGTCTGCCGATCTGGCTCAGGCGCTGGCACCCATTAAGGAGGCATAAGTCATGCATGTCTTTAACTCGCGCGCCGATTTCGACGCTCAAATGAAGTCCGTCAAGAAGTGGATGCGCACCGGCCAGGCGCTCGATGGCGTTGCCGACCTGCAGCACGACGTGGCGTACTCCATCGGCGACTCGTTGGTGTACTGGTGGGTGTATGCCCGCGAGGCCGCTACCGCCGATCTGGTCGGTCACCGTCGCTACCATGCCGTGCTCGCCCCGCTCGACGGCGACCTGACCGTCGAGGTGGCTTCCAAGACGGATCTTACCCGCACGCGCGCCTACAGCGATATCGATGATCGCGAGCGCTTTGAGGGTGCGGGGGAGACCGTGACGATTCCCGCCGGCGGCGTTGCCATCGTCGAAATTGACGAGGCCTACCGTGTCGTGGCCGATGCCGCGGATTCCCGCGTCGTGGTACTGCACGTGACGGTTGAAGGTTATTCCTTCCCCAACAAGTAGTATTCGTCCGTTTGGACGTTTGCTTCGCGCCGTTAAGGGGGATGGCTTTGTTGACTCCCTTTTCCCCATTCCCCTTAGCAGGTGCGCCGTCCGTGATTGCGCTTGCAGTCCGGACGGTTTTAGATGAGATATAACGGATGATTGGGAGGGCTTATGAGCTCTGAAAAACGAGGAACGATTGGTTCGTTCGCTCTGCTGGGCATGACGGTCGCCGCCGTGTTCGGTATCAAGAACATCATCAACAACAACGCGGCCATCGGCTTGGCAGCTGCGCCGTCGTTCTTCTTCGCCACGCTTTTGTACTTTGTCCCCTATACCCTGGTTACCGCCGAGTTCGTCGGCCTTAACAAGGACTCCGAGTCGGGCGTGTACGCCTGGGTCAAGACCTCGATGGGCGGCCGCTGGGCATTCCTGACGGCGTTTAGCTACTGGTTCGTTAACCTGTTCTACTTTGCGTCCGTCCTGCCCAACGTCATCATCTACGCGAGCTACGTGTTCTTTGGTGCCAATGCCGAGCTTTCGCAGCTGTGGATCACCATTATCGAGATCGTCGTCTTTGCTATCGCCACGTGGGTTTCGACCAAGGGTGCTAAGTGGATCGGTTCCATTTCCTCCTTCGGCTCGACCGCGGCTCTCGGCCTGACTGCCGTGTTCATCTTGCTGTCCCTGGCTGCTGCCTTTGGCGGCGTCGAGTTCGCTACGGCTCCTACCCCCGCTAACATGGCTCCCGACACGAGCAACTTCGCAACTATGTGGGGCTTCTTCGGTACGCTTGCCTGGATCATCCAGGGCGTTGGCGGCGCTGAGTCTGTCGGCGTGTTCCTTAACGACCTTAAGGGTGGCGTCAAGGCCTTCGTGCGCACCGTCGTTATCGCCGGCCTGACCATCGGCCTTCTGTATGCAGGCGCTTCGCTGCTGGTCAACCTGTTCATTCCCGAGGGCGGCGTTGCCATCTCCACCGGTATCTTCGACGTATTCGGCGCTGTCTTTGCCCACTTTGGCATTCCCATGGAAGTGTCCACGCGCGTCATTGGCCTGATCCTTCTTGCCGCCACGTTGGGCTCCCTCATGATGTGGACCTCCGCTCCCATCAAGGTTTTCTTCACCGAGATCCCCAAGGGTGTCTTTGGTAGCAAGATCGTCGAGCTCAACGAGCACGGCATTCCTGCCCGCGCTGCCTGGCTGCAGTTCGCCATCGTCGTCCCCATTCTGATCATCCCTGCTCTGGGCTCTGGCAACCTCGACGACCTGCTTATGATCGTTACCAACATGACCGCTGCCACCGCCCTGCTTCCGCCGCTGCTGATCCTGCTTGCCTACTTTATGCTGCGCAAGAACTTCGACGCTGCGCCCCGCGACTTCCGCATGGGTTCGCGCGCCTTCGGCCTGGTCGTTGCTGCCTTCCTGCTTGTGGTCTTCTGCTTCGTGCTTATCTGCGGCACCATCCCGCTCGATCAGCCTCTGTGGCTGACACTGGTCTACAACGTTGGCGGTGTAGTTATCTTCCTGGGCCTTGCCGTGATGTGGTACAACCGCTACATCAACCGCCTGCGCGAGACCGATCCCGAGGCTGCCGAGAGCGAGCTTCGCCCCTCCGTCCTCGACATGATGGAGTAGCGGCTAGGATTAATTTGCGGCTGTGGAATAAATCGATTCCCTTTCCTAAGGAGGGGCCTTACGAGGCCCCTCCTTTTGTGTTTTGGGGCATGGTTTTGGACCCCGTGGTCAAAAAATGCCAAATATGAGTACTGTTGCAAAAGAGGTGTCATATTTTTCGGCCTGTTCTGAGCGAAAACGGGCTCAAAATCAATTTATCTAACCCCCTTTAAAGAGCGTTTGACGGCTTTCAACCTCTTCGAATCGCTTAAAGTAGGCAATTTGCTCTCGATTTTGCTGCTACTAAATTGGTGACAGTACTCATATTTGCCACTTTTTGCCCACGAGGTGTTCAGAGGAGCTCTCAACAAGCATCTAACGCTACAATAACTACCACGTGGCTGGGTTTGCCGGCCGAATGTGCGATGCCGCGGGAGGGGACATGGTCGAGTTTACAAAGACGATTAAAGATCCGTTGGGACTACATGCCCGCCCGGTTGCGCTGCTCTATGACATTATTGCCAAGCATCGTAGCGACGTGTCGGTCAGCATCGGCGATCGCCATACCGACGGTCGCGACGTTATGGGCCTCATGGCTCTCTACGGCGAGTGCGGCGAGGACATCATCTTCCGCGTTTCGGGCGTAGACGAGGCTTCCTGCGTCACATCGATCAGAAACCTCTCGCTCTAAGCATGACAGGGCGCGGCAAAGGACAGCCCTTTGCCGCGCCTTCTTTGTTTCACATAGGAAACTTTTTCGAAAACTGAATAGGGACCCTTTCCAAAAAGTTAACCACGTGCTAGTTTACTGTAGCGAACATAGACGTGGTTAACTTTTGCTGCGTCGATGTTGAGGACGAACTGACGTTAGGAGCACACTCATGTCTTGCGGACCGCAGATGCCGGCCATGCCGCTTTCGATGGTGAAAGCGGGCGAAACCGTGCACGTGTCTCGTGTAAAGGGCAATGAGGACATGAAGCACCACCTCAAGGACCTCGGCTTTGTCGAGGGCAGCGAGGTTCACGTGGTGAGCTCGAGTGGCGCCAATATCATCGTCACCGTGCTGGGCGCACGCTTTGGTATCGATACCAAGGTCGCCATGCACATCATGACCGTCGGTTAGTTCGCAGCATTCCAAAAAAGCTGAAAGGGGGAAAAGAATATGAAGACGTTGGGTGACGTTAAGGTGGGCGAGAGCTCTACCATCGTCAAGCTTCACGGCGAGGGTGCGCTTCGCCGTCACCTTATGGACCTGGGCCTCATCAAGGGTACTTCGTTCAAGGTCGTTAAGGTTGCACCGCTCGGAGATCCGGTCGAGATCAACGTGCGCGGCTACGAGCTTTCCATCCGTAAGGAGGAGGCTGCCGTCGTCGAGGTCCAGTAAGGGCCGGCGGCACATATTTCTGCAGATAAAGTTAGGTTTTTCTAACTCAATGATGCAGTGTTGAAGCACATTATCCAGCTCGCGCGGAGAAAGCAGCGCGGGCACACAAGGAAGAAGGATTGAATGGCGGATTCTCAGATCCATGTCGCGCTGGCGGGTAACCCCAACTGCGGCAAGACCACGCTTTTCAACCTGATCACCGGCGCCAACGGCTACGTTGGCAACTGGCCGGGCGTCACGGTTGAGAAAAAGGAAGCCAAGCTCCTGAGCGACAAGAGCGTCACGATTACGGACCTCCCCGGCATCTACTCGCTTTCCCCCTACAGCCCCGAGGAGCAGTGCTCGCGCGACTACCTCATGAGCGGCGAGCCCGATGTCGTTGTCCAGGTGGTCGATGCCACCAACCTCGAGCGCAACCTGTACCTGGCGCTTCAGGTCATCGAGACCGGCCTGCCCGTGGTCGTTGCCCTCAACATGGCCGACCTGGTCGAGAAGAACGGCGACAAGATCGACACCGCCAAGCTGTCCAAGAAGCTCGGCTGTCCGGTCATGATGATCTCGGCCCTTAAGAACAAGGGCATCAAGGAGCTGTTCGAGCAGGTAAAGAAGTCCGCTGCTTCCAAGGGCCAGGTGCCGGAGCACAAGTTCGATTCCTCCATTGAGGACGTTCTGGACCACATCGAGAACAACCTGCCGGCGAGCGTTTCCGCCAACAAGCGTCGCTACTACGCCGTCAAGCTGTTCGAGCGCGACGCGGACGCCTGCAAGCTCATCAACCTCACTAAGGAGAAGGCCGCTCGCGTGGAGCAGCTGGTCGCCCAGTGCGAGCAGGACTGCGACGACGATGCCGAGTCCATCATCACCGGTGAACGTTATGGCGTGATTGCCCACATCATCGACGAGTGCCTCACCAAGGCTCCGGCCAAGATGAGCACTTCCGAGAAGATTGACCGTGTGGTTACCAACCGTATCCTGGGCCTGCCGATCTTTGTGGTCATCATGTTCTGCGTGTACTACATCGCCGTTTCCACCCTGGGCGGCACGGTGACCGACTTCACCAACGACCAGCTCTTCGGTACCGACGGTTGGTACGTGCTCGGTCAGGGCCGCGATGCCTACGACGCGGCCGTCGAGGCTGCGGGCGACAATGCCGACTCGGTCGACCCGGCACAGTACGGCCCCTATGTCCCCGGTATTACCACCGTGGTGCACGACGCCCTCGTGGCGGGCGGTACTGAGGACGGCGGTCTGGTCGACTCGCTCGTCTGTGACGGTATCGTTGGCGGCTTAGGCGCCATCTTCGGCTTCGTTCCGCAGATGTTCCTGCTCTTTGTGATGCTGTCCTTCCTGGAGGACTGCGGCTACATGGCCCGCGTCGCCTTCATCATGGACCGCGTGTTCCGCCGCTTTGGCCTGTCCGGTAAGTCCTTTATCCCCATGCTCGTGTCCTCGGGCTGCGGCGTCCCCGGCGTCATGGCCACCAAGACCATCGAGAACGAGAAGGACCGCCGCATGACGGTCATGACCACCACGTTCATCCCCTGTGGCGCTAAGCTGCCGATCATCGCCCTGCTTATGGGTTCCATCATCGGCGACTCTTCCACCACCGCCGCGTGGATCAGCCCGCTCTTCTACTTCCTGGGCGTGTTTGCCGTCATCGCCTCGGGCCTCATGCTCAAGAAGACCAAGCTCTTCGCCGGTCGCCCGACACCGTTTGTTATGGAGCTTCCCGCCTACCACTTCCCGGCGATCCGCTCTTGGGCGCTGCACGTGTGGGAGCGCTGCTGGGCCTTTATCAAGAAGGCCGGCACGGTCATCTTCGCGTCCACCGTCGTTGTTTGGTTCCTCTCCAACTTTGGTAGCTACAACGGTTCCTTTGGCTTCCTGCCTGCGATGGACGGAATCCCCGAGGAGTTCATGGACTACTCCGTGCTCGCCATGCTGGGCAACCTGGTTGCCTGGATCTTCGCCCCGCTCGGCTTTAGCACCTGGCAGGCCACCGCGCTGACTGTCTCTGGCCTCGTCGCCAAGGAGAACGTCGTCGCCACTGCCGGCTCGCTGCTGTCCGTTGCCGACGCCGCCGAGACCGACCCGAGCCTGTGGACCGCGTTTGCCGGCATGTTCCCGACTATGGGCGCTTGCGTTGCCTTTGGCGCATTCAACCTGCTGTGCGCCCCGTGCTTTGCCGCCATGGGCACTATCCGCAACCAGATGGACTCTGGCAAGTGGACTGCGATTGCCATCGGCTACGAGTGCGCCTTCGCTTGGGTCATCGGCCTGTTCATCAACCAGTTCTACAACCTGCTTGTCCTTGGCCAGTTTGGTATTTGGACGGTTGTAGCCATCGTTCTGCTGGTTGCGATGCTCTTCCAGATCTTCCGTCCCATGCCTAAGCATGCCTGGACCGACGAGGACGAGACCAACGCTGCTTCCGCCGCAGTTTCCGCTTAAGTCCGAATAAGGATTAGCCCCTTTCCACGAGCCCGGGTGTCCCAGCGACACTCGGGCTTTTTGGTGGGGGAGATATGGCGTTTCCGCAGATAAAACCGACCAAAATAAACCTGTCCCTTTTAGGTAGGTGGAGAATGGGGTAAAGTAAGTGATGGTTAACTAGAGGAGGCTTGCTATGGCACCTATCGATATTGTTGTACTGGCTGTTATCGGCATTGCGTTTGTCGCCGTGTGCGTGCGCATTTACCGCAAGGGCACCTGCGCCGACTGCGCTCAGGGTGGCGTTTGCACGGGGCATTGCTCCAACAAAAAGACGTGCGCCGCACTTAAGGGCGTGGACAAAATTGCCGAAGACTTGGGCCGCGGCATCAAATAAAGGTCCAGGCACCCAAGCGCCTCGCGAGCATCCGTTCGCGGGGCGCTTTGCACATTTGGGGGAGAGCGCGGCGAGTTGAAGAGTCATTTTGGGGTATCGTTACCTGTACTGTTAATTGGCAACTTATCTATAACGGAGTAACCCCATGAGCGCTCGCGTAACCATGAAGGACATAGCCGCCGAGCTCGGCGTTTCCATCAATACCGTGCACAAAGCCCTGACGGGCAAGGCCGGCGTGAGCGAGTCCGTGCGCGCCAAAGTTAACGATAAGGCCGAGGAGATGGGTTATCACCGCAACACGAGCGCTTCGAGCCTGCGTCGCAAGGACATCAACCTGACCTTTTGCCTGCCGTGCGCATCGCGCGAGGGTGCTTACTTCTATCGCTACCTTTGGGAAGGCTGCAACCGCTTTGAGCAGGAGGTCATCGACCGGGGTATTACGGTTGAGCGCGTTGAATTTGGCGTGGGCGGCTACGCCGATGCGCTCGAGCAGATTGATGAACGCCTGCAGGTGGGCGAGAAGATCGACGGCCTGCTCGCCTACGTTCCGGGCGACGACCGCGCGACCCACCTGCTGGAGCAGATTGCCGAGGCGGGTGTGGCGATTGAGCTCGTCGATGGCGACCGTCCGCACCTCGACCGCCTGGGAGCCAGCTTGGCCGATTATTCAACGGCGGGAAGCCTGATGGCCGAGCAAGCGGCCAACCTAGTACATGCCGCCGGCGCCGATGCCCGTGTGCTGCTCTTGGCTGGCGATCCCTATACCGATTCGCACTACCTGACCGCCCGCGCCTTCCATACGTATCTACGCGAACACAATATTCCCTGGCAGGTTGAGGATCTTACCGGCGCTCATGCCCAGGTCAAGCAGCTCGAGCGCGAGCTTATGGACCGTCTCAATGGCCCGGATGCCCCCGAGCTGATCTGCAGCGTGTTCGCCGTGGGCTCCGAGCTGGTGGCAGATGCGCTCGTTTCGGCCGGCAAGGCTGGCGAGGTCATGGTAATCGGCAACGACCTGTTCCCTGAGAGCGCGCTTGCCCTGCGTCGCGGCATCTTTACCAATATTGTCTACAAGGACCCGGTGGGTTTGGCCTACCGCGGTGCCAAGACGCTCGGCGATTACTTGCTGTGGGGTAAAGCGCCTGCGGACCCCGTGCAAAAGGGTGCCGTGGAGATGGTATTTGCCAGCAACGTCGATCGCTACTGCAAGCTCGCGGGCATCTAACCAGCCTGAGCGGGTACCCCCGCTTGCGACGTACATTTTTGAGAGTATTCAGCAACGTTGGGTTCCGCAGGGGGGGCATAACGACTGTTTTGAGGGCCTTTGGTGGCGAGTTTTGCCATCAAAGGCCCTTATTTGTGCCGATCAGGGATCGCGCGTTTGGGAAACTGTGTCCCGGAATCGGGGCTCAGAGTGGGACACACTTTCCCAATGGAGCTCTAGCGGAAATTGTGTCCCAGAATCAGCGCTCAGAACGGGATACAGTTTCCCGAAGACAACCGTTAAACCCCCAAAATCTACCGTTCACCCCGTGATAGTTAGGTGAACGTTCACCTAACGTGCCATTTTGCACTACTATAGTGAACGTTCACCTAGAGGATAACGAGCGCGTCGTGCGCCCGCTCCGCCAACAAAGGGGTTGTTTGATGAAAAACTTCATGGACGATCAGGATTTCCTGCTGAGCACCAAAACCGGCGAGGAGCTGTTCCACAACTTTGCCGAGGGCATGCCCATCGTCGACTACCACTGCCACATTTCTCCCAAGGAGATCTGGGACGACAAGCGTTTTGAGAACATCACCGAGGTTTGGCTGGGCGGCGACCACTACAAGTGGCGCCTAATGCGTGCCAACGGCGTTGACGAGCGCTTCATTACCGGCGATGCCCCTGCTCGCGAGAAGTTCCAGAAGTGGGCCGAGACCCTGGGCCGCTGCGTGGGCAACCCCGTCTTTGAGTGGAGCCACCTGGAGCTTAAGCGTTACTTTGGCTACGAGGGCGTCCTGAACGGCAAAACCGCTCAGGAGGTCTGGGACCTTGCCAACGCCAAGCTCGCCGAGGCCAGCTTTACCTGCCGCAACCTCATCAAGCAGTCCAACGTCCGCATGATCTGCACTACCGACGACCCCGCCGACAGCTTTGAGTGGCACAAGAAGATTGCCGCCGACGACAGTTTTGACGTTCAGGTCGTTCCCGCCATGCGCCCCGATGCCGCCCTGCGCATCGAGCGTGGCCAGGAGTTCGCCGACTACTGCAAGCATCTCTCCGAGGTTGCTGGCGTTGAGATCAGCGACTTCGAGGGCATGAAGGCCGCCATCTCCAAGCGCTACGACGTTGCCCACGAGCTGGGCTGCCGCGCTTCCGACCACGCGCTCGACTACGTTATGTACGTTCCGGCTACCGCCGACGAGATCGAGACTATCTTTGCCAAGGGCCTTGCCGCCGAGCCGCTTGCCGAGGACGAGGTCCTCAAGTACAAGACGGCCTTTATGCAGTTCGTCGCCGGCGAGTATGTCCGCCTTGGCTGGGCCATGCAGCTGCACTTTGGCTGCAAGCGTGACAACAACCGCGCTATGTTCGCCAAGCTCGGTCCCGACACCGGCTACGACTGCATCTCCAACTACACGCCGTCCGACCAGCTGGCCGATTTCCTCAACTCCATCCAGGAGTCCACGGGTCTGCCCAAGACCATCCTGTACAGCCTGAACCCCATCGACAACACCATGATCGATACCGTGATGGGCTGCTTCCAGGAGGCTCCGACCGCCGGCAAGATCCAGAACGGCTCTGCCTGGTGGTTCAACGACAACGAGGTCGGTATGCGCGAGCAGCTCACGGCTCTGGCTAACGAGGGTGTGCTGGGCAACTTTGTGGGCATGCTTACCGATTCCCGCTCCTTCCTGTCCTACCCGCGTCACGAGTACTTCCGTCGCGTGCTGTGCGGCGTGATCGGCGAGTGGGTCGAGCGGGGCAAGTATCCGGCCGACATGGAGCTGCTGGGAGCCATCGTGCGCGACATTAGCTACAACAACGCGGTCCGCTACTTTGGCTTTGACCTGGATACCGTCGAGGCCTAAACCCGCATCGAATCACACCGAACTCGGGAGCGCCGTTGCCACACGCGGCGCCCCCGTTTTGCCTGCACGCTAACAGCAATTTAAGGAGAGACATCGATGGAGAACATCAGCTACGAGACGCTCGAGAAGATCGGCTACAAGGGCTACCTGCTGCCCAAGGACGCGCCCGAGAAGGTTCTGCAGTTTGGCGAGGGCAATTTCCTGCGCGCCTTTGTCGACCGCTTCTTTGACATGGGCAACGAGGCAACCGGCTGGAACGGCAAGGTTGTCATGGTCCAGCCCATCAGCGGTGCCTTTGGCTTTGCCGACGGCATTAACGCTCAGGATGACCTGTACACCGTGCTGGTGCGCGGCAAGGAGAGCGGCAACACGGTTGACGAGTCCCGCGTGATCAGCGCCTGCAGCCGCTGTCTCAATCCGTATCGCGAGGACGACTACCGCGCCATGATGGAGGTCGCCGTCTCCGACGATTTGGAGATTATCGTCTCCAACACCACCGAGGCCGGTATCGCCTACGATCCGTCCTGCAAGGCCGACGATATGCCGCCCGCGAGCTTCCCCGCCAAGCTTGTTCAGGTCCTTCACACTCGCTGGGCTGCCGGTAAGCCGGGCGTCATCGTGCTCGCCTGCGAACTCATCGATCACAACGGCGAGGAGCTGCTGCGCATCATGAACCAGTACGTGAGCGACTGGGGCTGGGAGGACGAGTTTGCGCAGTGGATGGCCAACGACTGCACCGTCTGCACCACGCTCGTCGACACTATCGTCCCCGGCCGCATCCGCGACCCCAAGGAGGCCGCTGCCGTGGCCGAGCGCCTGGGCTACGAGGATCCCTTCCTGGCCGTGCGCGAGCCCTTCCAGATGTGGGGCATCCAGGGCGACGAGTCGCTTGCCGAGAAGCTTCCCTTCGTGAAGGCCGGCCTGCCGGGTGTCTTTGTGACCCCCGATGTCACCCCGTACAAGAAGCGCAAGGTCCGCATCCTCAACGGCGCCCACACTGCCTTTGTTCCGGGCTCCTGGGTTGCCGGCTTTGACATCGTGCGCGATTGCATGCACGACGAGACCGTCCGTGGCTTCATGAACACCATGCTCTACGACGAGGTCATCCCGACGCTTGCCGCCGATCTGGATGTCGAGGACTGCAAGGCCTTTGCCGCCGCCGTCGAGAACCGCTTCGACAACCCGTTTATCGACCACGCGCTGCTCTCCATTTGCCTCAACTCAACCGCCAAATGGCGTGCTCGCGACCTGCCCACGCTCAAGGACTATGTTGCCGAGACCGGCAGCCTGCCCAAGTGCCTGGCGACGAGCCTCGCTACGCTCATTGCCTTCTATACGCAGGAGCTCGTTGCTCGCGAGGGTGACGGCCTGCACCTGCGCCGCGCCGACGGCACCGAGTACACCGCTCAGGACGATGCCTTCGTGCTCGATTTCTACGCCGCCCACGCCGGTGCAGACGATGCCGAGCTGGTGCACGACGTGCTCAGCAACGAGCAGATGTGGGGCGAGGACCTTACGCAGATCGCCGGCCTTGAGGAGTTTGTCGTCAACGCGCTTGCCGTTGTGCGCGCCGAGGGCGCCAAGCAGGCATTTGCCAACGCCCAGGCCTAAATCCTTCTGTGCGCCCGCCGGGCAACTGACGGGCGCCCGCTGACTTCTGCTCAACCTGTAGGGTTAGGACTCTTTGTAATGAATACTATCCAGATCAATCCGGCCGATAACGTGATTGTTGCGCTGTCGCCGCTCGCCAAGGGCACCGCCGTCGCGGTCCCCGGCGTGGGCGAGGTCGTGGCCGTGGAGGACATCCCGCAGGGCCACAAGATGGCCGTGCGCGCGATTGCCGCGGGGGAGGACGTCATCAAGTACGGCCTGCCCATCGGACACGTGACGAGCGACATCCAGTCCGGTCAGTGGCTCCACACGCACAATGTGAAGACCAACCTTTCGGGTGAGGTCGAGTACACCTACAACCCCACGCATCCGGTCGTGGATTCCGTTGAGCCCGAGACTTTTATGGGCTTCCGCCGTGCCGACGGTCGCGCCGCTACGCGCAACGAGCTGTGGATCATCCCCACGGTCGGCTGCGTAAACGAGGTTGCACGCGCTATGTGCGAGCAGGCTCAGGACCTGGTCGAGGGTTCGCTCGAGGGCGTCTATTACTTCCCACATCCCTTCGGCTGCTCGCAGACCGGTGCCGACCACGCCCAGACGCGTCGTCTGCTGGTGGCGCTCTCGCGTCACCCCAATGCCGCCGGCGTGCTGTTCCTGTCGCTCGGTTGCGAAAACTGCACGCATCAGCAGGTGCTCGACGAGCTCGGTGACTTCGATCACGAGCGCGTCCGTTTCCTCACCTGCCAGGACGTTGCCGACGAGCAGGTCGAGGGCCACAAGATCCTGGCCGAGCTGGCCGACCTCGCCAAGCAGGCCAAGCGTGAGCCCATCCCGGCTTCAGAGCTGGTCATTGGCCTTAAGTGCGGCGGCTCCGATGGCCTTTCGGGCATTACCGCCAACCCCACGATCGGTCGCGTGAGCGATATGGTCGTCGCGCGCGGCGGCACGTCGGTACTGACCGAGGTGCCTGAGATGTTTGGCGCCGAGAGCATCCTGCTCGACCGCTGCGAGAACGAGCAGGTCTTTAATGCCGCCTCCGACATGCTCAACGGCTTTAAGGACTACTTCATCAGCCACGGTGAGGTGGTCTACGAGAATCCGAGCCCTGGTAACAAGGACGGCGGCATTACCACGCTCGAGGACAAGAGCTGCGGTTGCGTGCAAAAGGGCGGCTCCGCGCCCATCGTCGACGTGCTGCCGTACGCCGGCCAGGCCACCAAGCATGGTCTGAACATGCTGTGCGGTCCGGGCAACGACATGGTATCCACCACGGCCCTGACGGCTGCTGGCTGTCACGTGATTCTATTCTCGACCGGCCGCGGCACGCCGTTTGGCGCACCGGCGCCCACCCTCAAGGTGTTCACCAACCAGCGTCTGTGCGACCACAAGGCCAACTGGATGGACTTTAACGCCGGTGTGGTGGCTACGGGCGAGCGTACGCTCGATGAGGCTGCCGGTGACCTGTATCAGCTGGTGCTGGACACGGCGAGCGGCAAGCTCACAAGTGCCGAGCGTCGCGGCTGCCACGAGATCAGCATCTGGAAGGACGGCGTCTGCCTGTAGGGGCAAGCGCATCCGAGCATAGTTCCTATATAACGGTCCCGTCGGGAGTAGTCCCGGCGGGACCGTTTTGCTTACGGTGTGCATGAAAAAGGGAATCATAATAAACGTTCACCTTTTTCTATTTGTCCAATATGACATCTTTACCAGCAAAAAATAGGGCCATGGGCCTCAAATGTGTCCGTTCAGCGGTAAAAATCGACCGTTCGAGGATAATATGCAAGTGAACGTTCACCTCGCGTAAGGAATCGCGCATAATCTAGCTAAACGTTCACCCTGAACGACATGCAGACAGACGTCGGTGTGGACTTCAATGTCTTGTTCAAAGACAATCGAGAAGAGAGAGGGAGCTCGATGACTAACAAGATCGGCAAAAAGCGCAAGATCACATTCTGGACGCGCCTGGGCTTTGGTATGGGCGGTATGCTCAACTCCGGTGCCCTGAGCTTTACGCACAGCTACATGGTGCTGTTCCTGTCCACGGAGTGCGGCCTGTCCGCAGGCGAGGCTGCTCTGATCAGCTCGTTCGCCATTTACCTCAACGCCATCCTTTGCCCGCTGATGGGCTTCGTGGCCGATAACTTCTACGCCACCAAGATTGGCCGTATCTTCGGTCGTCGCCGTTTCTGGATTCTGCTGGCTATCCCGATGATGATCGCCGAGCCGCTTATCTTCGTCGCCACGCCGTTCGGCTTCCCGTACTACTTCGCGCTGTACCTGATCTACAACGTCGCGTACACGTTCTGCACCGCCAACCTGTCGCCGCTGACCATCGAGATGACCGACGACTTCAAGGAGCGTACGTACCTCACCGGCTACAAGCACCTCTTTGGTAACGCCGCCGGCTTCCTGATGGCCGCACTCGTCGGCTTCGGCTTTGGCACCTTCGGCGAGACCAACCCGTTCAGCTACTTCATCATCGCTACGATCAACGCTTCGGTCATGGCAATCTCGCTGCTGTGCGTGTACCTGTCCACGTGGGAGCACACCCCCGAGGAGGTGGCTCAGGAGAAGATCGAGAGCGTCGGCGAGGGTATCAAGAAGTTCTTCATCGACGTTGTCTCCACCTTCCGCAACAAGTCCTTCCGCAAGGTCCTGTATGCACAGGTCTCCACGAAGCTCGCTGCTGCCTGCTGGTCTGCCTGCCTGTCCTTCTTCATCGTCTACTGCCTGCAGATTCCTAAGTCCTACGAGTCCGTGATGGAGATGCCCGGCAAGGTCGTCGCTATCGTCTGCACCGCCATCTGGGTCGCCCTCATGGCCAAAAAGGGCTTCCACAAGTCTTGGTACCTGGCAAACGTCGGTTGCGCCGCGTGCATCATCGCCTACAACTACTTCGCCTTTGGTCAGATCAACGGCACCTCCACGGTCGCCATCGCCATGATCGCCTACCCCATCATCTTCGCCATCTGGAAGTTCTTCTACGTCGGCTTCCAGTACCTGCCCGATGTTCTGCTCAACTACATCCCCGATGTCGATGAGCTCATCACCCTGCGTCGCCGCGAGGGCATCTACAGCTCCGCTCAGCAGCTCTGCCAGCAGATCGCCCAGGCTGTCGCCGTCAACGCATGGGCTATCGTCCTCGCTGCTTCCGGCTTCATTCAGACCGCCGGCAACAGCGACGCCGTGACCCAGCCCGCAACCGTGCCTCTGTACATCTGCGGCTACATGCTCATCGGCTGCGCCGGCTTCTTCCTGCTCGCAGCTGTCCTTGCCCGCGGCATCAAGATCGACAAGGAGCAGTGCGACATCCTCTGCGACGAGATCAAGCGCGTCAAGGAGGGCGGCAAGATGGCCGACGTCCAGCCCGAGGTCAAGGCGCTCTGCGAGGAGCTCTCCGGCTTCAAGTATGAGGATTGCTTCGCTCACAATAACGTTGGCTTCCAGGACGGCAGCGTGACGCCCGCCGAGTAGGGCTAGCCTATCGTCCAAACCACAGGGCCGTGCCACCGGATATCCGCCGGCAGGTACGGCCCTTTTTTGCAACAGCGTACAATTAACTTTTAGAGAATCTTTTTGAGGGAGAAATCCATGGAGACGAACGTTATCTGGCGTAACGCCCGCGCGGCCGTGATCGAGCTCGACGACGGCGGCTACTTTACCTGCGCCGATACGTGGGAGATCTTTGTCAACGATGAGCCCGCCGGTACCACGAACACGGTCGAGACCTATGTCGACGGCCTGGTTCCCGGCAAACGCAACTTGGTCCGCTTTGTTTGCGGCGAGCGCGAGCTGAGTGTGGGCGTCACCACGCCGGCAGAGCCTTTTACCATTAACGTTCGCGACTGCGGCGCCAAGGGCGATGCCGAGCACGACGACACCACCAACATCCAGGCCGCCATCATGGCCTGCCCCAAGGGTGGTCGCGTGCTGATCCCCGCCGGTAACTACCGCATCAAGTCGCTCTTCCTCAAGAGCCATATCAACATCGAGCTTGCCGAGGGTGCCGTGCTGTTGGCTCGCCACGACCGCGCGGCGCTTGCCTACATCCCCGGTACGGTCAAGGGCGACGAGGGCGCCGGTTACGCCGGTACCGACAAGACTCCGCTGGGCCGCTGGGAGGGCGAGAGCTTTGCAACCTATTGCTCCACCTTTACCGGCCTGAGCGTGCACGACGTGTGCATCTATGGCCGCGGTGCAATTGACGGCCAGACCGATTTTGCCGAGGACAACTGGTGGAACAAGGACTTTAAGAACATCTTCCGTCCCGAGGAGGGCCGCGAGGTCGCCCGTCCGCGCATGATCTTCCTGTCCGAGTGCGAAAACGTGAGCCTGGCAGGCTTCACCGTCCGCAACAGCCCGGCGTGGAACATCCACCCCATCCTGTGCGAGCACGTCGATGCGCTCTGCCTGTCCATCGAGGGCCCCAAGAACTCCCACAACACCGACGGCTTCGATCCCGAGAGCTGCGGCTTTGTTCGCATCCTGGGCTGCCAGTTCTCGGTGGGCGACGACTGCATCGCCATCAAGAGCGGCAAGCTGGGCATTGAGCCTGAGCTTCGCCCCGCAACGCACGACGTGCTGATCTCGCACTGCTACATGCACGATGGCCATGGTGCCGTGGTTCTGGGTTCCGAGGCCGCCGGTGGCATCAAGGACCTTACCGTGAGCAAGTGCCTGTTCGAGCGCACCGACCGCGGCCTGCGCGTCAAGACCCGTCGCGGTCGCGGCAAGGACGCCGTCAACGAGGGCATCACCTTCGAGCACATTCGTATGGACGAGGTCCTCACGCCCTTCGTGGTCAACTCGTTCTACTTCTGTGACAAGGACGGCAAGACCGACTACGTCCAGAACCGCGAGGCGCTGCCCGTCGACGACCGCACGCCCGGCTTTGGCGCCACGACGTTTCGCGATATCGAGGCCACCAACTGCCATGCCGCCGCGGCCTATATCACGGGCCTGCCCGAGAGCAAGGTGACGCGCCTGACGTTCGAGGACGTCCACGTGACCTTCGCGGCAGATGCCGAGCCCTTTGTCCCGGCCATGGCCTGCGGCGTTGAGCCCATGGTGCGCCAGGGCATCATCGCACAAAACGTCAAGGTGCTCGACCTGCAAAATGTGAGCATCGAAGGCCAGGACGGCGAGGAGCTGCAGCTCCAAAACGTCGACAAGGTTGTGCGCGCGTAAGCGTTTGCTCTTAAACAATCGAATCCGGCATGTTGTGACGTGCGATGGACGGGGCCTTCCCGACCCATCGCACGTGCTCTTTATATGCCGGAACTGCAGCGTAGGCGGTCCGCGACGAAAGGGCGTAGCGACTGATGATTGAAGAACAAGTTTTTGAAGTATCGACCGAGCGTGCGGGGGCATACCGCAGCATTTCCGAGGCCTTGGCGGCAGTCGATCAGCTCTATCCGAATGCTGAACAACCGGTGAGGATTCATGTCGATCCGGGCGAGTATCGCGAGCGGGTCGAGATTCATCGACCGCATGTGACGTTGGTGGGCGAGACGGCTGACAGCGTGCGCATTGTGGGCGGCCTGGGTGCCAAGATGCCCTCGAGTGATGGCTCGGGTGTCGACGGCACGCTTGGCACGTTTAGGACCTATACCGTTTTGGTCGATGCCGATGAGGTGCGGCTCGAGAACCTCACGATCGTCAACGATGCCGGAGACGGTCGCGAGGTGGGGCAGGCGATTGCCCTGTATGCCGACGGCGATCGTCTGGTGGTCGATGCCTGCTGCATTACGGGCCACCAGGACACGCTGTTTTTGGGCCCGCTGCCGCCACGCGAAGTCAAACCGGGCGGGTTCATAGGACCCAAGCAGTTTGCGCCGCGCCGAGTGGGTCGCCAGTATTTCCGACGTTGCCGAATCGAGGGCGACGTCGACTTTATCTTTGGCGGTGCGCGTGCCTATTTTGAGGGGTGCGAGATCCGCTCGCTTAACCGCGATATGGACGTAAACGGCTACGTGACGGCGGCGTCGACGCCCGAGGGAGAGCCGTATGGCTTCGTGTTCCATGGCTGCTCGTTTACGGCTCTGCAGGACGTGGCGCCTGATTCGGTTTACCTGGGACGTCCTTGGCGCGAGTGGGCGCAGACCGTGTTGATCGATTGCTGGCTGGGACAGCACATCAAGTGCGAAGGTTGGTGGGATTGGAATAAGCCGGCGGCGCACGAGAGGGCATGCTACGCCGGCGCAATCCTGCATGGCCCAGCAGGCGATGTTGCTGGCTGGGTGCCATGGGCCCGCGAGCTTGATGCTGCAGCCACTGCCCGGTACGCCCGCGAGCAGGTGCTTGCCGGTGCAGACGGCTGGGACCCCGAGGGCGGCTCGGGCGACAACGTGGAGACCGCCAGTCTTTCCGATAACGGTCGCACGGTGCATATCGACACCTATTACGAAGATGAACCGGCGTTTCGCGACCGTCTTAAGAGCGAAGGCCGCTCTGCCGCGTTTAAGGGCGCGACGCCCGGTGACTTTGAAGCATGGCAGATCGCGACGAAGGCTCGGTTGTTTGACCTGTTGGGCTTATCGCTTATGGATTGCGTGCCGATCGAAGTGCGCGAGCTCGATCGGGCGCAGATTGCCGGCGGTATCGTGCGCACCCATGCGATGCTGCAGGTGGAGCGCGGCGTTTGGATGCCGTTCTACCTACTGGAGCCGCAGGTGCCCAAGCTCGATGCGCACGGCCGCAAGCGCTGCTATATCTGCCCGCATGGCCACCAGGGCGCCGGAGCCGCAAGTGTTGCGGGTGTGACGGGCGTGCCGGCGGTCGACGACGCCGTGCGTAAGTTCAACTACGACTACGGTCTGCGTCTGGCACGCATGGGCTATGTGACCGTCTGCCCCGACGCCCGCGGCTGGGGATACCGTCGCGACTGGAAGGGTCAGGGCGACGACGAGAATAGCTTCCTGCGCGGCACGTGCCTGAACCAGGCGCGCATGGCCGAGCCGCTGGGCCTTACGGTCGCGGGCCTCAACGCCTGGGACAACATGCGCCTGATCGATTACCTGGAGGCGCGCGGCGACATTGCCATGGACGACCTGGGTTGTTTTGGCTTTTCGGGCGGCGGATACATGACGCTGTACCTGGCGGCGCTCGACCCGCGCGTGCGCAAGGCGTTTGTCTCGGGCTATCTGTACGGTGTCGACGATTCTCTGCTGCACCTCAACGGCAACTGCAGCTGCAACTATGTGCCGGGGCTGTGGCGCCTGCTCGATATGGGTGACATTGCCTCGCTTATCGCTCCGCGACCGCTGTTGGTGCAGAGCTGCGAGGGCGATCATCTTAACGGTGCCCGTGGGCTTGCGAATGTTGATGAGCAGCTCGACATTGTTCGCGGCGCCTATAAGCTCGTGGGGCATGCCGACGGCCTGTCGCACGAGGTTTGCCCGGGCGGGCACCATTTGGGCGTTGCGCATCTTGCCGAGGACATCGAGTGGCTCGACGAGCATGCTGCCGGGGTCTGCTCGTAGGCCATGGGTGTAGCGCGAGCAAACGATAATGACTGACAAGAGCAAAGACCGCCGTGTGGGCGGGAAGGAGTATGAACATGAAATCGACGAAGACCTTGAGCGAATCGACCATCTGCTGCTTTGGCGATTCGACCACGTGGGGCGACAACGGATGCGGCGGGGGCGGTAACGACATCTCCTGGACCACGCACCTGGGCGCGCTGCTGGGCGGTGCAACCGTCGAAAACTATGGCATCAAGGGCTCGCGCATCGCCATCAAGGCCGACCGTACCGATTCGTTTGTCGAGCGTCTGGACGGTATCGATGACGCGGCCGATGTCTATGTCGTCTTTGGCGGCGTCAACGACTTTAGCCGCAACGTGCCGCTCGGCGAGCTGGGCAGCACCGATGTGCATGAGTTCTATGGTGCCGTCGATTATCTGATCCGCACCATCACGTCGCGCTCGCCCCAGGCAAAGCTCGTGTTTATGACGCCGTGCAAAACGAGTGGCAAGCATGAGAAGGATATTCCGGCGAGCAATGAGCTCAACCATCTGGGCCTGACGCAGGTCGCCTACGTAAAGGCGATGCTCGGAGTCTGCGACCGCTACTCGGTGCCGGTGATCGACCTGTACGCGCAAAGCGGCATCAGTCCGTTTTTGCCCGAGCACCGAGAGCTCTACATGCCGGACGGCCTGCACTACAGCCCGGCCGGCTATGAGCGCCTGGCGCATCGAATTGCTGCGGGCCTTGCTGCCGTTTGCCGCTAAAAGCCTGCCGTTCGCGGGGATTATAGGGTTAACGTTCACCCTATAATCCCCGTTCGCGTTACACTAGGGTTAACGTTCACCCATCACCAACGTCAGAGGGGACAGCAATGGGTTGCAATCAGATTCTGGATAGCTACATCGAGCAGTTGATCGAGACGTCGACGCCGCAGGCACCCGCTTGGAACATCGAAAAGCTCCGTGCCGGCAAGGAGAACACCTGGAATTACATCGATGGCTGCATGATCAAGGCGCTCATCGAGCTGTACGAGATCACGGGCGAGCAGCGCTACCTGACGTTTGCCGACGACTACATCGACTTCTTTGTCCAGGAAGACGGCACCATCAAGCATTACAACCCCGAGGAGTACAACCTCGACAACGTCAACGCGGGCAAGACCCTCTATAAGCTCTATGACCTGGTTGGCAAGCCCAAATACCGTGCCGCCATGGACACCATCTACCGTCAGCTCGAGACCCAGCCGCGCACCAAAGAGGGCGTCTTCTGGCACAAGGCCGTCTACCCCAACCAGATTTGGCTCGACGGCATGTACATGGCGCAGCCGTTCTACATGCAGTACGAACTGAGCTTCCACAACCGCCGTGCCTGCTCGGACAGCTTCCATATGTTCCAAGTCGTGCACGACCTGATGCGCAACCCGCTCAACGGCCTGTACTATCACGCCTACGACGCAAGCCGCAAGCAGTTCTGGTGCGATCCGGTCACCGGCCTTTCGGCCAACTTCTGGCTGCGCGCCGAGGGCTGGTTTGCCATGGCGCTCATCGATACCTGGGAGCTCATGCCGCCTTCAATGTCGGCCGAGAAGGACGAGATCCGCAAGATGTTCCACGACCTGATCGACGCCATGCTGCCGTATCAGGACGAGAAGACCGGCATGTGGCACCAGGTCATCAACCTGCCCAACATCGCCCCCAACTATCTGGAGGAGTCGGGCAGCGCCATCTTTGCCAACGCCATCATGAAGGGTGTGCGTCTGGGCGTGCTGGGCGAGCGCTACTACCAGCATGGCCGCCGCGCCTTCGACGGCATCTGCGAGACCTGCCTGTCCGAGCATGATGGGCAGCTGGCACTCGACAACATCTGCCTGGTCGCGGGCCTGGGCAATACCACACACCGCGAGGGCACCTTTGGCTACTACATGAGCGAGCCCATCGTCAAAAACGACGCGAAGGGCGTGGCGCCGCTGGTGCTGGCCTATATCGAGACCATGCACCACGACAAGCTGGCCGGCAAGCGCGACCCGCTGGCCCCCTCGGGCGTGTGCTCCATCGAGGACCCGTTTGGCGGATACACCCCGGGCATCAACGCTTGCAAGGGATGTGAATAGCGTGGGGGCTATTACTCCGGGTGTGCGCCTGCACGACCTTCCGCAGGGAACGGTCGAGGAGCGCATTCGCATGGCGGGCGAGCTCGGCTTTTCGTGCATCCAGCTGCCGAGCAAGGTGCTCTATAAGTCGATGGGCATCAACCGTTTGGGCCTGACGCGCGAGCTTGCCGACCACCTGCGTGCGGTGCTCGACGAGGCGGGCGTTTCGGTCGCCGTGTTCGGCTGCTATAAAAACCTGGCGACGCCCGATCGCCAACAGCTCATGGATAACTTTGCCGAGTATGAGGCATGCCTGAACTTTGCCAAGATGCTCGGTGGCTGCCCGGTGGGCACCGAGACCGGTCGTCCCAACGTGCAGAACGCTGTGGCGGACGATCGCATGACCGACGAGGCGCTCGATGCGTTTGTGGAGGGTCTCAAATATGTCTGCACACGCGCCGAGGCCATGGGCGAGCAGATTTTGATTGAGCCCGGCTGGAACGAGACTGTTAACACGCCGGAGCGTTGCCGCGAGGCGCTCGAGCGCGTGCCGAGCTCGGCGCTCGGTGTGATTTACGACCCGGTGTCGCTGCTGCATCCGAGCGTTGTCGACGAGGCGCAGGAGATTACCTCGCGCATGCTTTATCTGTGCGGCAGCAAGGTCCGCGTGCTGCATGCCAAGGACTACGAGGTCGTGAACAACGAGGATGAGGCCGGCTGGTGCGATGGCACGGGTTCGCGTCTGGTGTGCCACGGCGTGGGCGAGACGGGTCGTTACGACTTTGAGTCCGTCGTTGCCTGGGCTGCCGCTGCCTGCCCGGGTATTCCGTGTGTGGTCGAGAACAGCGTGCCGGCGACGGCGGCCGGTTGCCTGACGACGCTCGAGCGTATGTCTGCCCGTTGCGAAGGCGCGCATCGGGAGATGTAGCGTGGCTGGCGGCCGCTATGGACGGCTGGGCTAGCCGGTACTGGGCAGCATCTGGAACTGCCCGTTATTGTGTTGATGCGAATCAGAGGGGAATCGCGTGGCTATCCACATTGTCGAGGAAGCAAATCGTTGTCTGGGTTGTAAAAGGGCGTTCTGCCAGATCAAGGGCTGTCCGGTTCAGACGCCTATTCCGCAGGTCATCGATCTGTTTAAGCAGCGTCGTCTGGAGGAAGCAGGCGAGCTGCTGTTCCAGAACAACCCCATGAGCGCGGTCTGCTCCATGGTGTGCAACCATTCGGGCCAGTGCGAGGGTTCGTGCGTCCAGGGCCGCAAGGGCACGCCGGTGCATTTCTCGAGCATCGAGAACTATATCTCCACGGCGTACCTCGACCGCAAGGAGTGGAAGCCTGCGCCGTCGTGCGGCAAGCAGGTCGCCGTAGTCGGCGCAGGCCCTGCCGGTATTACCGTGGCCATCAAGATGGCCCAGCTGGGCTGCGCGGTCACCGTGTTTGAGCAGCGCCCCGAGATCGGCGGCGTGCTGGAGTACGGCATCCCCGAGTTCCGTCTGCCGCGCTCGCTGGTGCAAAAGTACCGCCACGTGATGTGCTCGCTCGGCGTGCGCGTGCGTCCCTCGACCACCATCGGCGGCGCGCTGCATATCGACGATCTGCTGCGCGACGGTTATGACGCGGTCTTTGTGGGCACCGGCACCTGGCGTGCCCGTAAGCTGGGGATTCCCGGCGAGTCGCGCGGTAACGTGCTGTTTGGTATCGACTATCTGGTCGACCCCACGAGTGTGGCGATCGGACAGAACGTGGCGGTTATCGGTGCCGGCAACGTTGCCATGGATGTGGCCCGCACGGCACTGCGTTCGGGTGCCCGCAAGGTTACCGTGTATGCCCGCTCGCGCCATATCTCTGCAATTGACGACGAGGTCGAGCTGACCGAGCTCGACGGTGCCGAGATCGTGTGCGGCAAGGCCATCTGCGCTATCGACGATAACGGCCCCGTGTTCGAGACGGCCATCTTCGACGAGAACAACAACGTGGTGGGCTACGAGGAAGAGCTCGATCACGCCGCGGCCGATACCATCGTCATCGCGGCCTCGCAGGTGCCCAAGGACAAGCTCGTGCTTACGACGGGCGGCCTGGAGACCGACCATCGCGGTCTGCTTTCGGTCGATGAGCACGGCATGACCACCGTGCCCGGCGTCTTTGCCGCCGGCGACGTGGTCAACGGCCCACTCACCGTGGTCCATGCCGTGGCCGGCGCCAAGCTTGCCGTCGAAGGCATGACATCCTACCTGGGCCTCTAATCCATCCCACCCTTATCAGTTGCGGTGAAATACGGACTGTTTTGGCTGTCAAACGCCTCAATTGCTCCGTATTCCACCGCAACTTTTTGTGGGCTGAGTAAAAGCCGGGGGAGCGTGTACGGTCGGGTACAGCGCGGTTACTGATACGATAAGTACGTTAGCAACTGCCGCCGAGCGGCTCAAACGAAAGGAACCCTGTATGGAGTCTTCCGCCTACCCGATGCTCTTTAGCCCGATCAAGGTCGGTACGACCGAGGTCAAGAACCGCGTCTTTATGCCGCCGGTGTCCACGAACCTGGCCGATCATGGCTATGTGACCGACGACTTGGTCGATCATTACCGTGCCCGTGCCAAGGGCGGCGTGGGCCTCATCATTACCGAGGTCGTGACGGTCGAGCCCACCTATACCTATCTGCCGGGTGACATGTGCTGCTATGACGACACGTTCATTTCCGGTTGGGAAAAGCTCGCCGCCGCCGTGCACGAGTACGGCTGCAAGATCATGCCGCAGCTCTTCCACCCCGCCTACATGGCCTTTAACATTCCGGGCACGCCGCGCCTGATCGCCCCTTCCTTCGTGGGCCCGTCCTACGCCCGCGAGGCACCGCGCCCCATCACGGTTGACGAGATTCACGAGCTCACGCACCAGTTTGGCGACGCTGCTGTGCGTATGCAGAAGGCCGGCGTCGATGGCGTCGAGGTCCATGCGGCACACGCCCACGGCATGCTCGGTGGCTTCTTGACCCCGCTCTACAACAAGCGTACCGACGAGTACGGCGGCTCGCTCGATGCCCGTATGCGCTTCTTGCTCGAGGTCATCGCCGAGATTCGCGAGCGCTGCGGCAAGGACTTCATCATCGACGTCCGTATCTCGGGCGACGAGTACACCGATGGCGGCCTGACTCTCAACGACATGATCTATGTCTCGCGTCGCCTGGAGAAGGCCGGCGTCGATATGATCCACGTTTCGGGCGGCACCACCATCAAGCGCGGCTCCGCGATTCCCGCCGCCGGCACGCAGCAGGCTTCGCACGCCGCCTGCTCGCGCGAGATCAAGAAGCACGTCAACATTCCCGTCGCCACGGTCGGCCGCATCAACGAGGCATGGATTGCCGAGGAACTGATCGAGGATGGCGCCGCCGACATCTGCATGATGGGCCGCGCCAACCTGTGCGATGCCGAGTTCTGCAACAAGGCGGCTGCCGGCAACGCCGACGAGATTCGCCCCTGCATCGGCTGCCTGCGCTGCCTGAACGGCATCATGTTCGGCAAGCGCATCTCCTGCACCGTTAATCCCGATGTCGAGCGTGACGAGGCTGGCTACGAGCCCGCCATCGAGGCCAAGAATGTGCTCGTTGTGGGCGCCGGTCCCGCTGGCATGGAGGCGGCGTTCATTGCCGCCAAGCGCGGCCATAACGTGGTGCTCGTGGACAAGCAGGACGAGCCGGGCGGCGAGATGCGCATCGCAGCCGTTCCGCCGGCAAAGCAGGAACTCACCCGCGTGATCAAGTACCAGTATCGTCGTCTGGCCGAGGCCGGCGTGAAGTGCGTCTTTGGTACCGAGCTTTCTGCCGAGGACATTCAGCGTGACTACGCCGGGTACGAGGTCGTCCTGGCCTATGGTGCCGAGCCCATCGCTCCGGCCTTTATGCAGAACTTTAAGCAGGTCATGACGGCTGACGACCTGCTGGGCGGCAATGCCTTCCCGGGCAAGAAGATCGTCATCGTGGGCGGCGGCACCGTCGGCTGCGAGACGGCAGACTATCTGGCTCCGCTGGTCAACGACCTGTCGCCGGCCAACCGCGACGTCACCGTCATCGAGATGACCAAGACGCTCGCCGCCAACGAGGGCGGCGCCGGCCGCGCGGTACTTATCACGCGCATGCTCTCCAAGGGCGTTCACGTGCTGACCGAGGCCAAGGTGACCGAGATCACCGAGGACACTATCAGCTACGAGATGGACGGCGAGATTCACACCATCACCGGTGCCGATACGCTGGTGCTGGCGATGGGCTATCGCCCCAACACCAAGCTGGCCGACGACCTAGCTGCGGCCGGCGTTACCACCCACGTGCTGGGCGACGCCAACAAGTGCGGCAACATCCGCGACGCCATCGGCGATGGCTACAAAGTGGCCTGCGCCCTCTAGTCAACCCCTTGGTGCATGGGGGTCAGGTTACTTTGCACCAAGTTGGTGCATACAAACCTGACCCCTTTGCACCACCCCTTTGCACCAATGCACCATTCGGTAGATAGCAAAAAGCGGCGGCTGCCCTGTGCTGGGCAGCCGCCGCTTGCGTTCGATGGGGTAGGACCGTGGGTCGATTAGAGGCCCAAGAGCTCCTTGACCTTGGCAATGATGGCCTCGTCGGTGGCGTTGGCGAAGAAGTACTCCTGGAAGTGCTCGCCAGCCAGGGCGCCCTTGACCAGATCCTGGTCGATCTCGCCCAGGACGTCGACGAGCGGACGCATGGTCACAGCGCGGACGCCGTCGAGGATCTTCTTGTTGCGCTGCTCGGGCTCAACGCGCTCGGCAGGATAGCCGTTGCCCGAACCAAAGCCAAAGAGCTTCTCAAAGGTGTACTCGAGGTTGAGCTCCTGGCCCCAGCCGTTCTTGAGGGCGAAGGGCATGGCGACGGCGTTACCGTCGTTGACCTGGGCGAAGGTGTAGGCATCCAGCGGGTCGGCGACATGGCCGCAGAGCACGCCGGGGAAGGAGTTGCAGGCGAGCATGGCGCCCTCGCCGGTGCCGCAGCCGGTCACGACATAGTCGGCAGCGCCGGAGTTGAGCAGCACGGCGGCAAGGATGCCGTTCTGTACGTAGGTGAGCGGCTTGGAGTCGGCATCGGCATACATACCGTAGTTAAAGACGGTGTGGCCCATGGGCTCGACAACCTTCTTAAGGGCAGCCTCGATCATGGGGTTCTTGGAGTTCTGTGAGTTCTCGTTGATGAGAGCGATCTTCATTGCGAAATACCTTCCTATTTCTAACTTGCGGTGAAATACGGACTGTTTTGCCTGATGGAAGCCAAAATCAATCCCTTTTTCACCGCAACTACTAAATGAACCTAAATGTGGGAGCGCAGCGCCTACTGCGGTTGTTTGCCGATGTAAGCTAGGATGCCGCCGTCGACGTAGAGGATGTGGCCGTTGACGAAGTTCGAGGCGTCAGAAGCCAGGAACACGGCGGGGCCCTTCAGGTCCTCGGGCGTGCCCCAACGGGCGGCCGGCGTCTTTGCGATGATGAACTGGTCAAACGGGTGACGGCTGCCATCGGGCTGCGTCTCGCGCAGCGGTGCGGTCTGCGGCGTGGCGATGTAGCCAGGCCCAATGCCGTTGCACTGGATGTTGGCCTCGCCAAACTCGGAGCAGATGTTCTTGGTGAGCATCTTCAGGCCACCCTTGGCGGCGGCGTATCCGGCGATGGTCTCGCGGCCAAGCTCGCTCATCATCGAGCAGATGTTGATGATCTTGCCGTGGCCCTTGGCGATCATGCCGGGCAGGCAGGCCTTGGACACGATAAACGGCGCATTGAGGTCGATGTCGACGACGCGACGGAAGTCCTCGGCGCTCATCTCGAGCATCGGAGTGCGCTGGATAACGCCGGCGTTGTTAATCAGAATGTCGGGCGTGGTACCAAAGTCGGCCTCGATCTTGGAGATGAGCTCGGCGACAACGGCCTCGTCGGTAACGTCGGCCACGTAGCCGTGAGCCTCAAAGCCCAGCTCGCGGTAGTGCTTCTCGGCCTCGGCGACCTTGTCAGCGTGACGAGCGTTAAAGGCGATTTTGGCGCCGGCCTCGCCGAGCGCCTCGGCCATGGCCATGCCGATGCCGTAGGTAGCGCCGGTCACCAGCGCGACCTTGCCATCCAGGCGGAAGCTGTCCATAAGATCAGACATAGCGATCCTTTCAAAAGAAACGTTCATCTATATAAGTCTTGCTTCTAATACAAGCTCAGTATAGGAGAAGTTAAGGAATTAACGCCCCTATTCTCCTAAAAATAGGTGAACGTTCACTTTTAAAAGGTGAACGGTTGAAATTAGTTGTTGCGATGCCCTCTACTCGCTTTTCGCCTGTGCGCCTTCCGCGATCATGTTGCGGTTGTAGACCAGGTGCAGATACATCGCATCGTGCGCGGCGGTGGGGTTGCGCGCCTCGATGGCGTCGGCCACGCCGCGGTGTGTGCGGATGGTCTCCTCGACGAGCTTTTTGCCCGTAACGTCGATAAAGAGGGGAACGGATGCCTTGAGCACGCCCATCAGGCGGGGAACGACGAGGTTGCCGCAGCTCTCGGCAATGGCGTTGTGGAATGCGGTGTCGGCGGCGGAGTAGTCCTTGCCGGCCTCTGCCAGGCGCTGGGACTCGTCGCAGAGCTCGCGGATGCACATAATCTGATCTTCGGTCGCGTGCTCGGCGGCCATGCTTGCCATCTGCGGCTCAATCATAAAACGCACCTCGAGCAGGTCGCGCGCCAGGCGCTGCTTATCGCCGATAAAGGTAAAGCCCAGCGGGTCGTCGGCAACGCCGGGGTTCGATGCCACATATGTGCCCGAACCCTGCTTGATGCGCACGATATTGCGCGACTGCAGTAGCTTCATGGCCTCGCGTACGGTGCTTCTGCCGGCGCCCAGGCGCTCAACGAGCAGGGCCTCCTTGGGCAGGCGGTCGCCCTGCTCAAGGTGCTCATCAAGAATCAATTGAATGATTTTCTCGGAAATCTGCTCGGGGAGTCCCGATTCGGCGCGGGCCATAGCTCTACCTCTCATTACAAAATTCATCTGAGCTATTTTAGCGCACCAAGGGCATGGTATTGGCCGTTGAACCGGAATCGGGCGGCCCTGATATACCGTTCGCAGTGCAAATACGACCGTTCACCAAATACATCAGATGTATTTCGAACAAATTTCAATTTTAAACATCAGACCTTTTAGAAACACGCTATAGTTCTAATCGAATTCAAAAGGTCTGATGAATTGGAGGAAAGATGTCAGACCCAACGTTTATGGCAGACCCCACCAGGCTCGTCATCGCCGCCATCGTGGGCATTGCGCTGCTGCTTGCGCTCATCATTAAGTTCAAACTGCACCCCGTGCTGTCGATGATGGTTTCGGCGCTCGCGATCGGCATCGGTGCCGGCATGCCGCTCGACCTGGTGGCCGATACCGTCACCAAGGGCGTGGGCACCACGCTGCAAAACATCGCACTGCTCATTGGCCTGGGCTCGATGTTCGGCCAGATCCTGGAGGAGAGCGGTGGCGCCAAGAAGATCGCCCAGACCTTCATTGACACCTTTGGCCAGGGTCACTCCAGCTGGGCGCTGGGCATCACCGGCCTGGTCATCGGCACCACGGTGTTCTTCGAGGCCGGCGTGGTCGTTTTAATCCCGCTCGCGTTTAGCGTGGCATCGCAGACCAAAAAGTCGACCCTCTACTATGGCATTGCCCTGCTCGCGGGACTGGCAGCCGGCTATGCCTTCGTGCCCCCTTCGGCCGGCTCGGTCCTCGTTGCCGGTACGCTCGGCGTCGACCTGGGCACCATGATCCTCGTCGGCATCCCCACCGCCTTTATCGCCATGGCTGTCGCCGGTGTCGTCTGGGGCCGCAACGTGGGCGGCCGTATCTTCACGGACGTTCCCGAGCACTTCACCTCCGCCGAGGGCGCGAGCGACGATAAGGAGCTTCCCTCCTTTGGCATGGTCCTCGCCATCGTGCTCACCCCGCTGTGCCTAATCCTGCTGGGCACGCTGTCTTCGTACATTCCCATGCCCGCCGAGGTCGCCTCGATTCTCGCTTTCCTGGGCAAACCGTTCGTCGCGCTCACCATCGCCACGCTTGTCGCCATGTACCTGCTGGGCGCTCGCCGCGGCTACACCGGCGCCGAGCTCAAGGCCCTGCTCGACCGTTCGCTCAAGCCCGTTGGCATGATCTTGCTGCTCATTGCCTGCGGCGGCGTCATCCGCTGGATGCTGCAGGACTGCGGTCTGGGCCAGGTTATCGGCCCCGTGCTCGAGAGCTGCCCTCTGCCCCTCGTGGTCGTCGGCTTCCTCATCGCTGCGCTCGTCCGCGCTTCGGTCGGTAGCTCCATCGTGTCCATGACCATGGCTTCGGGCATTATGGCCGCCATGCCTGCGGTCGCCGGCGCCTCGGTGCTCATGCGCGCCGCCATCTGCCTTGCCATCTGCGGTGGCGCCACGGCACTCTCGCACGTCAACGATGCCGGCTTCTGGATGTGCTCTTCGTTCCTCGAGATCGACGAGAAGACCACCCTCAAGTCCTGGACCATCATGGAGACGATCATCGGTCTTTCGGGCCTCGCCTGCGCCCTGGTGATCTCGTTCTTCGCCTAATCGCAAGCCAGCGCTTCACATCAGCACGTCACATCAATCGATACCAAACCAAGTAAGCCTTAAACCAAAGGAGTACACCATGGACGAGAAGACCAAAGAGCAGATTCAGCAGGAGGCCGCCGAGCTGGTTGCCAAGCTGCAGCCGCGTTCCGGCAAGTTCCGCACCATCAGCCCCGAGATGGACCCGCTGCGTCTGGGCTCTGGCTGGAGCATCGAGGACCTGGACAAGCCGCAGGTCATCATCGAGTCGACGTTCGGCGACTCGCACCCGGGTTCTGCCGGCCTGTTTGAGCTGGTCGAGGAGGTGCGCGCCGGTGTTGCCGAGGCTGGTGGCCACGGTGCCCGTTACTTCTGCACCGATATTTGCGACGGCGAGGCCCAGGGTCACGACGGCATCAACTACTCGCTGCCCAGCCGCGACATGATCGCCAACATGATCGAGATCCACGCAAAGGCCACCCCATTCGACGCCGGCGTCTTTGTCGCCAGCTGCGATAAGGGCCTGCCCGCGAACCTTATGGCCATGGGCCGCATCAACACCCCCTCCATCGTCGTCACCGGCGGCGTCATGGATGCCGGCCCCGACTTGCTGACCCTGGAGCAGCTCGGCGCTATCTCGGCCCGCTACGAGCGCGGCGAGATCTCCCGCGAGGAGCTCGAGTTCGCTAAGCACAACGCCTGCCCCAGCTGCGGTGCCTGCTCCTTTATGGGCACTGCCTCGACCATGCAGGTCACGGCCGAGGCCCTGGGCCTCATGCTTCCTGGCACGGCTCTGCTGCCCGCCACCAGCTCCGACCTGCGCGAGTTCGCCCGCGAGGCCGGCCGTCAGTCCGTGTGGCTCTCCGAGCACAACCTGTGCCCGCGCGACATCGTGACCAAGGAGTCCTTCGAGAACCTCATCATGGTCCACGGCGCCATCTCCGGCTCCACCAACTCGCTGCTGCACATTCCCGCGATCGCCCGTGAGTTTGGCATCGAGATGTCCGCCGACGACTTCGATCGTCTGCACCGTGGCGCCCACTACCTGCTCAACGTTCGTCCCGCAGGCGAGTGGCCGGCGCAGTTCTTCTACTATGCGGGCGGCGTGCCGCGCATCATGGAGGAGATCAAGTCGATGCTCCACCTCGACGTTATGACCGTCACCGGCAAGACCCTCGGCGAGAACCTCGAGGACCTCAAGAACAACGGTTACTACGAGAAGTGCGGCCGTTACCTGGAGAAGTGGAACCTCAAGCGCGAGGACATCATCCGTCCGTTCGACCAGGCCTTTGGCACCGACGGCTCCATCGCCATCCTTCACGGCAACCTTGCCCCCGAGGGCGCCGTCGTCAAGCACACCGTCGTTCCGCGTGAGATGTTCCAGGCCACGCTCAAGGCCCGTCCGTTCGACTGCGAGGAGGACGCCATCCATGCCGTCCTGACGCACGAGGTCAAGCCCGGCGACGCCGTCATCATTCGCTACGAGGGCCCCAAGGGTTCCGGCATGCCCGAGATGTTCTACACCACCGAGGCTATCGCCAGCGACCCCGAGCTCGGCGCTTCCATTGCCCTGATCACCGACGGCCGCTTCTCCGGCGCCTCCAAGGGCCCGGCTATCGGTCACGTTTCGCCGGAGGCTGCCGTGGGCGGCCCGATTGCCCTGATCGAAGAGGGCGACCTTATCCAGATCAACATCCCCGAGCGCTCGTTGTCCATCGTGGGCATCGCCGGCAAGGAGATGGAGCCGGCCGAGGTTGACGCCGTCCTGGCCGAGCGCCGCGCCGCTTGGAAGCCCAGGGCTAACCGCTATACCTCCGGCACGCTCAAGTTCTTTACCGAGCATGCAGTTTCCGCCATCCAGGGTGGCTACATGGAGTAGCGCCCGTACGCATCGCATTTCTCCTCTCATAGATGCGTGGGACAAAGAGCCCCGAGTTCTTACGAGCTCGGGGCTCTTTTCGTCTGGATTGCGGACGTATTGCCAGACGAAAGCGTGTTGCGTCTGGCGAATAATCAGACGAAATCGAAATTTGCGTCTCATTTCCGTACGCAAATAAGACGCAAACCGTTTGCGTCTGGTTAAAAACCGTACGCAAACGGTTTTCGTCTTGCAGGGCGGTTGCCGCTTCTAAAGTTCAACTTCCAGTTCGGCTTTGTGTTCGTTGAGGTAGTCGCGCATGTAGGGGATGGCAAACGATATCTTGCCGTACGAAGGTGCCTCGATAATCGACTCTCTGAGCAGTCGGCTACGGACGGAGCTCACCTGCTGAGGCGTCTTGTTTAAGTCATCGGCAACCATGCTGGTCGAGCTCGTCTGCCCCAAAGATGCCATGCTCAGCAGATAAGCGATGCACGTGGGTGGAATGCGCTGCAGCGCGGGCTCAATCACCATGGCGCAGAAGCGTTCGCGCGCTGTTGCGATGCCTCGCCTTGCCTCTTCCTCTCCAATAACAGTTGTATGGGCGCGTCTTGCCAGCTGCCATGCGTAATATCCAACGAGTTGGATCATGAAAGGATAGCCCTGCGTTGCCTCGGCAAGCTGCCCGGCAATACCTGGCTGTAGCTCCATGCCAGACGCTTCAATGGTTTCCTCGAGGGAGTACGACACTTCGGTTACTGCCACAGCCTTCAGGTCAAAGGGGAGGGCGCGGCGCAAAAACGTAAGTGTCTTTCCGTTGATGACACTTTCGATCATCGAAGGCAGCCCCGCAAAAACAAAGGCGATATCAAGGTCTTCGCCGATAACCTGCTGAATCGCAATGGAGAGTGTTCGGACCTCTTCGAGCTCTGCGTCTTGAACCTCGTCGAGGGTGATGAGCAGGCCATTTCCATCCTTGGATATAGCCTGCCTCATGGCGTCGCGCAGCGATGGACCGATTCGCTCAATGTCTATGCTGCCGATGGATATGCCAGCTACGGTGGGCTCAAATCTGGCGTGTTTGGCCTGGAATTTGGGCTGCAGCTGTTCGAGAATGCGCTGGCAAAGCCCCTCAGTTGCGACCTCTTTTATGACCGTCCAACCATGGCTTTGCGCCAAACGTGAGCACTCGTCAAGGAGGACTGTCTTGCCCGTTCCACGGACGCCGGCTATGCGCATAAGGCGCCCCGGGGCACCAGGCCCGTTGACGAGGCCTTCATTGAATTCCTCGAGTACATCTTCGCGGCCGATAATCGTGGGAGGTGTTTTGCCTGCCGTGGGCTTAAAAGGGTTTGTTTGCATGTGAGCCACCTTTGCTCAAGATATAGCAAGTTATAGCAAAGTATAGCAAGATATAGCAACGTATAGTGAGATATAGCAACGTATAGCGCTGCTCGCGGGTTCTTGCGGTGGCGCTATTTTCCGAATGCCGCGCGGATAAAGCGCTGGGCGAACAGCTTGTTGGCGATGTTGATGACATGGCCCAGGAATAATGCCGAGATGGCGGTCGTGACGCCAAAGCCGCCCAGGTTGTGCATAAAAACCAGCGACAGCGCGAGCGAGGCGGCGACATGCGAGCAATCGAATACGACCTTCACATCGCCAAAGCGGCGTTTGAGTTTTTCGGCAATGACCTGCACCAGACCGTCGGGCGCGTTGGGAACGACTCCCATGTTGACGACGAGGCTTACACCAGACGCAGTGATGGCAAGCGAGAGCAGCATGGTCGCAACCTGTGCCGGCAACGCGGTGGGGTGCAGAGGGTTGACGTCCATAAAGAAGTCGGTAAAGCCACCGATCAGTGTTGAGAAAAAGAGCTCGAGCAAAATGCGCGGCTGGAACTCGCGGCGCAAGATGGCTGCCTGTGCGGCGATGTATGCGACGTAGGTCGCGGTGATCCAAAAGCCGAGTGTCTTGCCGGTGAGCATGGACAGCGTCGTGGCAAAACAGGTAAGTGCGGCAACGCCCAGGCCCGATGCGGTCTGGATGCTCATGCCGAGGGCGAGCGTCGCGACACCTGCTAAATACATCAGCATTCTGATGACGGTATGGCACCAGTCGATCTTCTCGCCATTCATGATGATGAGCGGTCGCATATTGCTGCCCGTCCTTTCGGTTGTGAAGAAAAAGGCTGACCTGGGCCGACAAAAGAGGGTTATCGGAGGCACTGCTGTAAAAGCAGAAAAGCCGGCCCCACGGTCAGTCGTCTAGGAAGTGTCTCGCTGTGCCGGAATGGGACTGAAGGGCCAACGAGACGGGAGAAAAGCGAATGACAGAACGTGGGCAATAGGATGCCAAGATGGTAGGGTACGTCTTAGCATCCTATGCTCATGCTTAACGAAATCGGTTTCGTTTGAGCCTTAGTATACGCACGGGATTCCTTTTGCAAAGAGAAAAATAATAAAAAGGTGAACGTTCACCTAATTGCAACAACTCGTTGGCGGTATCATGGCAAGGACATACTCGAAACCGATTTCGCAACGGTTGGAGAGCGCATCGTGTGTTCGTCATGGACTGCCGGGTAGCTTGGTTGCGCCCGTCGGTCGCATTGCGGCGAACGCTTTCACCCGAATCGAAAGGATCACCATGGAACAGCACACCGATTGCTCGTACTGCATGTGCGGGACCGACAACACGCTCGTCGATGCCTTTGGCGTCCCCATGCTCGACCTGCCCGCCAGCAAGCTCATCTTGTTTAAGGAGCAGAGCCACAAGGGTCGCGTGATCGTGGCCTCCAAGCAGCACGTCGACGACATCTCCTGCATGTCCGAGGAGGACGCCGCCGCCTTTATGGCCGATGTCCGCCACGTCGCCGCCGCGCTGCACAAGGCGTTCAACCCCGACAAGATCAACTTTGGTGCTTATGGCGACACCATGCATCACCTGCATGTGCATATCGTCCCCAAGTACAAGAACGACCCGTTTGAGTTTGGCGACGTGTTTGCCATGAACCCCGGTCGCGTCACGCTCGAGCCGGCTCAGTACGACGAAATCGCCCAGGCAATCATCGCCAACTTGTAAAACCCCTTCGTCCCTCATAGGCTGCGGTGAAATACGGACTGTTTAGCGGCTCCAGCGGCGCCATCAGTCCCTATTTCACCGCAACTTATAGTGGGCCTGGGGTGCCAATTTGGGATGGAATAGTGCTGTGCCACGAAAATGGGCTATCTACTACGTTTAAGCCGTAGGGGTCAACCATAGCCGGCTTTTTTGAAAATCGGCAAGCCGTCTACCTGCGGTTTTGTTTTCTCATTTTTCGGCATGGTCGGGGCTATCCGCGTTAACGTAGTAGATGGGCCCCTTTTGTGGCAAGGGGGCCGATCTGCGGGCCAGGGTAGCTAAAAGAGCCCCGTCCCAAAAAGACTGCCTGGTTTTGCTGCTGAAGGCTGTGAACAGGAACTATTCCACCGCAACTTATGGGGGGCGGGGGATGCGATAGTATTACGTGGTGGTATTCGACTAACCGAGGACTTATCCGAGGGCTTTATGGAACAGCACCAGCATTATCAGAGTCTGCAAGACCAGGCATACAACGCATTGCGCTCCAAGATCATCTATGCCGAGCTCAAGCCCGGCACGCGCCTTTCGGCGATTGGTCTGGAAAAGGAGACGGGAATCGGGCGCACGCCCATTCGCGAGTCTTTTGTGCGCCTGCGCGAACAGGAGCTGGTGGAAACTCGTCCCAAAAGCGGCACCTATGTCTCAAAAATCAGCATGGAGCGCGCTGAGAACGCCTGTTTCTTGCGCGAGAAACTCGAGAGAAGTGTGCTCATTAAATGCTGCTCTGCCGCCACGCCCGAGCAAAAGCATCGGCTCGAGCAGATTCTTGCCGAGTCCGAGTCGCTCGACCACAGCGAAACGCGTCGCTTTTTTGATCTGGACAACCTGTTCCATGAGACGTGTTTTGAGATTGCCGGCCGCCACATGTTGTGGGATTGGATGAAGAGCGTCAACACTCATTTCGAGCGATACAACTGGTTGCGTATGGTGTCGCAGGATCTGGACTGGGAGCCGATCCGTGGGCAGCATCGCCGGATTCTCGAGGCCATTAAGAAGGGCGATACCGACACGGCGAGCTATCTGGCAGAGACGCACCTGCATCTGATGCCCGAGGAACAGGGCCCGGTTATCGCCTTGCATCCCGACTATTTCGAGCTGCCCAAAGGCCCGGCCATCTAACTCGTTCCCTTACTTAGTTGCGGTGAAATACGGACTGTTTGCGGCTCTGGTGGCGTAAACAGTCCGTATTTCACCGCAAGTGCGGGGGGTGCAATCGGGGCATGAAAAAGCTGCGGCGCCGCTTGGAGGAAAAGACCGGAAGCAAGGGTCCATTCCTCCAGACGGCGCCGCAGCTGTTTTGGTGGCTCGGCTTTTGTCGAAGTGGCTCAGCTGGGCGCGACTACAAGCCGAGTAGGAAAAGCGGCTCGGGGGCGTGTCGCTTCCGTCACGTTCTATCAGCATACAAGACGGTTTTGGTTCTTGCTCGTGACGGAAACGGCACGCTTCCGAGCCGCTTCAAAAATGGGGCGCGGTCTAGGTCGCGCCCCCACGATAGAGGGCTAGGCCTAGGCGCGGACCTTCTTGACGACGTCCATGGCCTCGCGGGCGATCTGCTCAACCTTGGAGAAGTCGCCGTCGGCGAACAGAGCCGGCTTGACCATCCAGGTGCCACCACAGGCGATGATGGCAGAGGAGCTCAGGTACTCCTCGACGTTGGACGTGCTCACGCCGCCGGTGGGCATAAAGCGGTGACCGACGAACGGAGCGGCGAGGGCCTTGATGGTGTTGAGGCCGCCGTACTGAGCGGCGGGGAAGAACTTGGTGACCTTGAGGCCAAGGTTGACGGCAGCGGTGACCTCGGAGGGGGTCACGGTGCCGGGCAGCACGGGCAGGTCGATGTCGATGCAGTGCTTGACGACGTCCTCGTTGTAGCCCGGGGAGACGATGAACTTGGCACCGGCAGCACGGGCCTGCTCAACCTGCTCGACGGTCAGGACGGTGCCGGCGCCGACGCACATCTCGGGCTCGGCCTCGGCCATAGCGGCGATGCACTCGGCGGCGCAGGCGGTGCGGAAGGTGACCTCGGCGGACTTCATGCCGGCGGCCATCAGGGCGTGAGCGAGCGGAGCGGCGTCCTCGACCTTGTCGAGGACGACGACCGGCACGATGCCCAGGGACTCAAGCGTGGTGTAGAACTGATCGAACATTATGTTCCTTTCGATGTGCGGCGCGCGGATGCGCGTAATTGCTAAAAGGGCTGGTCATGAGCCGGTTTTGGATTGGTTATCGGAGGCACTGCTTGGGTCACAAGCAATTCCAAAACCGGCTACGCGACCAGTCGTGTAGGAAATGCCAGACAAAACCGGAATGGGACTGGTGGTTTTGCCCGACCGGAGGAATCGGGGAGCGGGCCGCAGAGGTATGGGTATGGGAAACTGCAACCCGCGGAATGGGGAACGAATTAACGGGCGACGCGGGTGCCACCGTCGGCGGCGTTGGCCACGGCGGCGATCTCGTCGGCGGTCACCAGGTTGGAATCGCCCTTGATGGTGAGCTTGAGAATCGAGGCCGCGATGGCGTAGTTGACGGCGTCCTGCGGGTCGAAGTCGTTGATGAGGGCGTGGACGAGGCCGGCGTTGAAAGCGTCGCCGGCGGCAACGCCCTCGAGCACGTGCACGTCGTGAGCAGGAGAGAACCAGTGCTCGCCGCTCTCGGCGTCATAGAGCATGCCCATCCAGATGGAGCGCTCGACGCAGGAGATGTTGCGGACGACCGAGGCGACCTTCTTGCAACCGTACTCGGCGCAGATCTGACGGGCCATCTCGACGTAGGTGTCGCGCTCCTCGATGCCGTGGGCAAGGGAGCCGGAGACGCAGGTCATGCCGAGGCCGGCGGGTGCATCCTCGTCGTTGGCGATGCAGATGTCGACGAGCGGCAGGAGCTCCTTCATGGTTGCCTGCGACTTTTCGGGCGACCACATCTTGCCGCGGTAGTTAACGTCGCACACGGTGGTGATGCCCTTGGCGCGGCAAGCGGTGAGAGCGTCCTTGCAGGCGGCGGCCATCTCGTCGGAGACGGCGGGCGTCACGCCAGAGAAGTAAAAGACGTCGATGCCCTTGAGGATCTCGTCCCAGTCAAAGACGTCGCGCTTGGCCATGTTGATGGCCGAGTACTTGCGGTCGTAGACGCAGCCGTTGCCGCGCTGCGAGGCGCCGACCTCAAACACGTAGGAGCCAAGACGGTCGCCCTGACGCACGACGCGCGTGGTGTCGACGTCGTAGACCTTCAGCGAGCGCAGAGCGCACTCGCCCAGGCGGTTGGCCGGAACGACGGAAACGTAGGCGGCCTTGTCGCCCTGGTAGGCCAGGGAAAGCGCGGTGTTGGCCTCGGCGCCGCCGTAGCGGACATCGAACTCGGTGGCCTGCTCAATACGCAGGTGATCTTTGGGCGAGAGCCTCATCATGATCTCGCCGAAGGTAAGAACCGTTTTACCCATGGTCGCGTAGCTCCTTCTTGTCTGTGCGTACACCTTTGCTATGGCGTTGGCACGGAGGTGCCAAGACGGTAGGGTGCATCTTTGCACCTCCGTGCCAACGCTTACCGAAATCGGTTTACGAAATCGGTTTCGTTTCGAGTTGTAGTATACTCACCTACAGCGTTTTGCAAGCGAGATTTTTAAAAAAATGCCTAAAAGGGCTAGACTGCCGACACGTGGGAAACGGGGTGCGCCATGGCGCAGATGAGAATCAAAGACATTGCCGCCGAGGCGGGCGTGAGCCCGGCCACCGTTTCGCGCTACCTCAACAACCGTCCCGGTCAGATGACCGAGGAGACCCGCGCCCGCATTGCCGAGGTCATCGAGCGCACCGGCTATCGTCCCCGTGCCGCCGCGCGCAACCTGCGCAGTTCGCGCACCAACCTCATCGGCGTGATTCTGGCCGACATCGCCAACCCGTTCTCGAGCGCCATGCTCGAGGGCCTTTCCGCCAGCGCCGCCGCGCGCGGCTGCTCGCTTATGACTGCCATTAGCGGCAATGATTCCGCTAAGGAAGCAGAGTCGCTCACCAGACTTATCGATGCCGGCGTGGACGGCCTGGTCGTCAACACCTGTGGCGGCAACGACGAGGCAATCGCCGCGGCAGCGGGACGCTTGCCCGTCGTGCTGCTCGACCGCGATATTGCCGCCGGCGGTGTCGATCTGGTGACCTCCAACAACCGTGAGCTGGTCGCCGGCCTGGTCGACGCCCTGGCTGTCGCGGGCAGCGAGCGCCTGTGCCTGCTCACCGAGGCAAGCGACGACAGCCCTGTGCGTCGCGAGCGTGCCGAGGCCTTTGTCGACGAGCTTTCGCGCCGCGGCCTTGCGGGTGAGGTCGTCACCCTGGCCGATGGTGGCGTCGAGGGTGTCAGTCGCCTGGACGAGACCATCCGTGACTATGCGGGAAAAAAGCTCGGCCTCATTGCCGTCAACGGTCTGGTCTTTCTGCGTCTGACCGAGGCACTGGCACAGTTGGGACCCTCGTTGCCGGCTGGCCTCAAGATTGCGACGTTTGACGACTATCCCTGGAACCACGTGCTCTTTGGCGGTGTGACCACGGCCGCGCAAGACACCCTTACCATTGCCGAGCGCGTAGTCGAGCGTCTGTCCGAGCGCATCGACGTCGTTACCACTACGGTGGGCGATGCCGCAAAGCTCGCCCCCAAGCGCATCGAGGTCCCCGGCCACATCGAACACCGCGCTTCGACCTCGCGCTAGTCTGTATGATAATATATAGACAATGTCATACAGGAGGTATCCATGGCTGCGTCTGTGCTGAGTGTGCGAGTGGACTCGTCAATTAAAGATTCATTTGCCGAGCTGTGCGAAGAACTTGGCATGACTTCGTCTGTTGCAGTCAATATGTTTATGAGACAGATGCTGCGCGAGCGTTCGCTGCCGTTTGTCCCTTCACTCGGTAAAAGCTCTGCGAGCGGAAGCGTCGCGGCGGGCATTTTGGATATTGCTCAGATTGAGTCCGCCGTCCGCGAGGCGGCCAGCCCGATTCCCGCCATCAAAACCGTGGTCCTTTTTGGCTCGTATGCCCGTGGTGAGGCGCGTGTCGATAGTGATATCGATTTGCGTCTCGAAGTCGATCGCGAGCATGGCTTTGGTCTTTTCGCGTTGTCGGCGTTTGGCGAAGCGGTGCGTAAGGAGACCGGGAAGCAGGTTGACCTCGTCTCGAGCGACCATCTTGATGGCGATCTTGCCGCGGTAATCGAGCGCGAAGGAGTGATCGTTTATGATCGCGCGTAAGTCAGACAGCCTTCGCGCGCAAGAGGTCTTGGAGGCCATTTTCGAAACGAACGAGCGCATCAAGGCTTTTGATATCACCGAGGACCAGTTTCTGCATGCGAATGACGTGCGGACGAGGGCGTTGGCGGACTCCCTTTTGATGCGCGCGCTTAGGGTGACGGAAGAAGCGGGCAAGTTGTCGGAACGCTCGCAGCGGCTTCATCCCGAAATTGAGTGGCGTGGAATTATCGGCATGAGAAATTATCTTGCGCATGATTACGGCAATGTCGATCGCTCAGTTGTTTGGGACGCAGTGACGATGGAGTTCCCCGCACTGGAACGAGCCTGTAGGCAAATTGCCTCCGAATCCGAGCGTTAGTTACCTGCCATAGTCACCCGCCCTCGCACGTTTTTTGAGCGCCTGACACGCTTTAACCCTGCGGAAACATTTTTCTGCGATAGTATCTGCGATATAGAACAGTCGAAACCCGTCCGAAAGAAAGGGGAGCGACATGAACCAGCAGAACATCGATTACGTACTCCGCTCCGTAGAGCAGCGTGACATCCGCTTTGTGCGTCTGTGGTTTGTCGACATTCTCGGCCGCCTCAAGAACTTTGCCATTAGCCCCGAGGACCTCGAGGTCGCTTTTGAGGAGGGTATCGGCTTTGACGGCTCCGCCATCGAGGGCTTTGCCACGCCCGAGGAAGCCGACATGCTGGCGTTCCCCGATGCTTCGACCTTCCAGATCCTACCGTGGCGTCCGAGCCATAACGGCGTTGCCCGCGTGTTCTGCGATGTGTGCACCCCCGACCGCAAGCCCTTCGCCGGCGATCCGCGCGATGCGTTGCGCCGCATGTTCTATAAGGCCGAGAAGGCCGGCTACCTGCTCAACGTGGGCGCCGAGCTGGAGTACTATTACTTCCCCGACGAGCATACGCCCGAGCCGCTCGACAACGTGGGTTACTTCGATCTTTCGGTGAGCGATGCCGCTCGCGACCTGCGCCGCAACACGGTCCTCACGCTCGAGAAGATGTCCGTGCCCGTGGAGTACACCTTCCACGCCGCCGGCCGCTCGCAGCACGGCATGAGCCTGCGCCATGCCGAGGCCCTGAGCATGTCCGACGCCATCACCACGGCAAAGCTCATCATTAAGCAGCAGGCCTACGAGAGCGGTTGCCACGCCTCCTTTATGCCCAAGCCGTTGGCAGGCGAGGACGGCAGTGCTATGTTCCTGTGCCAGTCGCTGTTCGACCACGACGGCAACAACGTCTTTTGGGGCGAGGGCGACGAGAAGTACCATCTTTCCGACATCGCCAAGCACTACATGGCCGGCATCCTGGCGCATGCCCGCGAGATCAGCGCCATCACCAACCCTACGGTCAACTCGTACAAGCGCATCACCACGGGCGGCGACTCCGTGCCGCAGTACGCCACGTGGGGCCTGCGCAACCGCGCGAGTATGGTCCGCATTCCGGTCTACAAGCCCGGCAAGCAGCTGTCCACGCGCATCGAGCTGCGCAGCCCCGACCCCATGGCCAACCCGTACCTGGTCAACGCCGTCACGCTGGCGGCTGGTCTCGACGGTATCGAGCGCAAGCTGGAGCTTCCGCCCGAGGCCACGGCCGAGACGCTCAAGCTCACCGACCGTCAGATGCTCGAGGCCGGCTACGCGCCGCTGCCGCGCTCGCTCAAAGAGGCACTCGACGTGTTTGAGGACTCGCAGTTTATGAAGGATGCCCTCGGCGAGCACATCCACAGCTTCTTCCTTAAAAAGAAGCGCGACGAGTGGCATAAGTTCGAGTCCACGATCACCGAGTGGGAGATCAAGCACTACCTGGCGAACTCCTAATCGCGCTGGCTTGTTCTAGTACGATTGAGCTCATTTCTTTGGAGGCCGATATGTCCGAAAAGAGTGCCCTGTTCATGGCGCGCACGACGCGCTTCCACGAGTTTGCCCGCAGCCTGACGACCACCCTGGGTGTCGAGGTGAGTCTTGCCACTCCCGATTCGCCGACTGCGGCGCACGACTTTGACCTGCTGATCCTCGATTCCGATGGCATCCGCAGCGACCGCATCGATCAGATTGCCAAGTGGCTTGACGACCGCGGCGGTGTTCCCATGCTGGTGATCGTTGACGACGAGGCGCTCGGTACCTTGCGCCTGCCGAATCACGCGCATGCCGACTTTGTGTGCCCCACAGCGACGCCCAACGAGCTCAAGGCTCGCGCGCAGCGCCTGATGGGCGAGGAGGAGACCGTCACCGCCGACGATGTACTCAACATCGACAACCTCGAGATCAACCTGGCTACCTATCAGGTGACACTCGACGATGAGCCCATCGACCTGACACTGATGGAGTACTCGCTGCTGAGCTTTTTGGCGACGCATCCCAACCGCGCCTACAGCCGCGAGGTGCTGCTGCATCGCGTGTGGGGCTTTGAGTACTGCGGCGGCACACGCACCGTTGACGTGCACATCCGTCGTATCCGCTCCAAGGTGGGCCCGCAGATCGCGGCGCACATCACCACCGTCCGCGGCGTGGGCTATCTGTTTAAGGACTAGGGATAACCAGAAGACGATACGGGGCACCGGAGTTTTTCGGTGCCCTTTTCTCGCTTGTGGCAAGAATCATACCTTTTACCGACTGAAAGTGCGTCAGTAAAAACAATATCAAGCGTATAGCACTATCTAGCGAATAACATTTAGTTACCTGCCATGGATTTGTATAAATGGGATTACGTTGTTGATGCGAGCAAAACGATTTCGGGAATGATAACGCCAACGCAGGCGAAAGTTATCAAAGAGGCGAAAACCTACGCATGCGCGTTTCGGCAATGTTTTCTCTGGGAGGCTCCGGTCAAATGGCAGCGGGCACGCAATGGCAGTTGTGGGCTATGTGGCAATGCATAACACATACTCAAATGCCAAGAAGTACCTGCTTGTGGTTTGGAACGGATAGACAAACCGGCTGCAGTTTCTTCCATATGACGTATCAATTTACACGGCTCACGACGGAACATATTGCAAGGGGTGATTGTACTCGTGAACGGCGACAAGTTCATTCGAAGGGCAATACCCCTATTGGTTCTTTTCCTTGCCTTGGTCGCTGAAGTGAGTTTGTCCCTGCTAGGGGCGACTAATGGGGGAGAAAACGACACGGTTGTTGCAGTCGAGGTGCGCGCTCTATCGGATGTTCATAACGGGCAATTTGAGGCGCTTATGCCAAGTGGTTGCCGTAAGAGAATCGATATGCGCCGTAAGTCAAGTTCCGGATATGTTGCAGGGTTGAAGGCAGGTGAAAAATGGATTCTAGTTTTTGTGGAAGATAAGGAACTTGACGGGACTGTTCTATATCCCCATTCAGCCGAGAAAGCCAAATCAAGTAGACAAGGGGAATGAAGAATGATTGATGAGGAGCAGTTCTTAGGCCTGATGGCAGGAGTTCCCATTTTGATGCGAGCTGGGATGGCGGAAGCCTTGGAGCTGCTGGACGTTCGGAAGCGATTGACGCTCGTGGTTGACACGGTGGTCAGAGATGATAATGGCAATGAAAAAACGCGAACAAGAAGCAGAGAGACTATTTTCACGCCAGAGAGCGAAGCCGTGAGTTTTGCTATCGACTGTTATATCGAATAGACATGACGGCATAAAACGAATTGGCCTATAAGCATGTCATTACTTAAGCAAAGCTGAAATCTTGGCATCTAGTGCTCGGGAGTGCCCAGCTTGGGGTACAACTCAACGTGAACAATGATGGCCCGCCACATGTTTGGCGGGCCTTTGGTTATTTGACGAAAGGATCGCAGCTATGAGCGAGAACGATTCTCAGCGTCCCCAGGACGCGGGCAACGCCGGCGAGACTCAGCAGCAGCCGCGCGTGCAGGTGGAGTCGACGCCTGCCGGCGGTAACATTCCCTACGTGCAGGCCTACGACACGCAGACCGGCCAGCCCCTGGGTGGCCAGCAGGTCGTGAACAAGCACACGGTGGTCAAGACCAAGACCAAAAAGCTGCCGATCTTCATTACGGCACTCGCCGGCTGCGCATGCGGCGCCCTGCTGGTCATCGCACTTATCATGAGCGGTACGCTCAATATCGGCGGCGGCAAGAATGCCGTGACGGCGGGCGCTTCGGGTTCGTCGGCGCAAAAGATCACCATCGACTCCGAGGACACCACGCTGGCCGAGGCTGTCTCCGCCAAGGCGCTGCCCTCCGTCGTTTCCATCACCGCCACTTCGAGTGGCAGCCAGGGCAGCTCGCTTTCGCAGTCTGCCGACGAGTCGGATAGCTCGGGTAGCGTCGGCTCGGGCGTGGTGCTCGATACCGAGGGCCACATCCTCACCAACAATCACGTGGTCGACGGTTACGACCAGTACGTGGTGACCATGGACGACGGCACCACTTACGAGGCCGAGTTCGTGGGCAACGATGCCTCGAGCGACTTGGCCGTCATTAAGCTCAAGGACGCCGATGCCTCCAAGCTCACGCCGATCGAGATCGGCGATTCCTCCAAGCTTAACGTGGGCGAGTGGGTTATGGCGATCGGTTCGCCGTTTGGCAACGAGCAGTCTGTCTCCACGGGCATTGTGTCAGCGCTCTATCGCTCTACGGCCATGAGCTCTACCAGCGGCAACACCATTTACGCCAACATGATCCAGACCGACGCCGCCATCAACCCGGGCAACTCCGGCGGCGCGCTCGTCAACGACAACGGCGAGCTCGTGGGCATTAACTCGCTCATCGAGAGCTACTCGGGCTCCAGCTCGGGCGTGGGTTTTGCCATTCCGGTTAACTATGCCAAGAACATTGCCGACCAGATCATCGACGGCAAGACGCCGGTTCATCCGTACCTGGGCGCCACACTTTCGAGCGTCAACGCACTCAACGCCCGTACCAACAAGCTGAGCACCGATAGCGGCGCGTATGTGGCGAGCGTCGTTGAGGACGGTCCCGCCGCCAAGGCCGGCATTCAGGAGGGTGACGTCATCACCAAGCTGGGTGACGACGAGATCACGAGCGCCGACGGCCTGATCATCGCGCTGCGCAGCCACGAGGTGGGCGAGAAGGTCGAGATCACGCTCGTGCGCGGCAAGGACGAGAAGAAGGTTACCGTCGAGCTGGGTTCCGACGAGGAGCTGCAGAACCAGCAGCAGGACGACAGCGCGACCGACACCGGCAACGGCAGCATCACCGACGAGCAGCTGCGCCAGTACCTGGAGGAGCTGCTGGGCCAGCAGGGCCAGGGTCAAGGCTACGGCCAGGGCTACTAACGAGCCGTTCCGCACATATCGAAGCCAGAGGGGCTGTCCCGCCAAGCGCGGGACAGCCCCTCTTTCCATAATGATCCCCCAGGGACGGAGGAAAACGGATCACTTTGAGCTGGCGAGGAGCTCGGTTCGGAATGGTCTGGACAGTTAGTTCAGATACGTATAAATCTGGGGTAGTCCGGGATGTGTTTTGAGCTGTTTCGGGATGGAAATAGGGCTCTGAGGGGGTGCTCGGAAGGAGAAATAAGCCGATCGGGCCGCTCTGAGACGACCAAATGGAGCGAAATGGCGCCATTTGAGCTCGATTCGGTTCGCAGATTTATACGTATCTGAACTAACTGTCCACCCCGGTCCGACGGCTGCCGATTCGGTGCGGTTTGAGACCGCTATTCGGCCCCGTTGCGACCGGTGGTACTCTTGTATCCGTTTGAAATCGAGCGAAGGAGTGCCGCTATGGAGCAATCGAGCCTGTTTGGTGACGGCGTGGACATCGATGCCGAAACGCCCGCGAGCGCGGATGCCACCGCGCCGACCGATGCCCGTGCCCGGGCGGCAGCGCGTGCAGCCGAGCTGCGTCACGAGCTCGATTACCATGCCTACCGCTATTACATGCTCGATGCGCCCGAGATCACGGATGCCGCTTTCGACAAAATGCTCGTTGAGCTGCAAGAAATCGAGGAAACCTACCCCGACCTGGTGACGCCCGACAGCTATACCCAGCGCGTGGGCGGCTACGTGAGCGAGCAGTTTACGCCCGTCACGCACATGGCACGCATGTATTCCATGGACGACGCCATGGATCTTGATGAGCTCGACGCATGGCTCCAGCGTACCGAGGATGCACTCGGTGCCGGCAGCGTCACCTATACCTGCGAGCTCAAGATCGACGGCTTGGGCGTGGCGCTTACCTACCAGAACGGCACCTTCGTGCGTGCGGCGACGCGTGGCGACGGCACTACGGGTGAGGACGTGTCGCTCAACGTGCGTACCATCAAGGACGTGCCCATGCACCTATCCGAGCCGGCGCTCGCTCATATGGGCGCCGACCGCGAGCGTACCATCGAGGTCCGCGGCGAGGTCTACATGCCCAAGGGCAGCTTTGTTCGTCTGAACGATGAGGCCGATGCCGAGGGCCGCGACCCCTTCGCCAACCCGCGCAACGCCGCCGCAGGATCCCTGCGCCAAAAGGACCCCAAGGTCACGGCACGTCGCGACCTCGCTACCTTTATCTATGCCATCGCCGATACCGATCCGCTGCACGTCCACAGCCAGCGTGAGTTCCTCGATTGGCTGCGCAGCGCCGGCTTTAGCGTCAACCCCAACGTGGCCCGTTGTGCCACGCCAGCTGAGGTCCACGAGTTCTGCGCCCAGGCGCTCGAGCATCGCGGTGACCTGGACTACGACATCGACGGCGTGGTCGTGAAGGTCGACAGCTTCCAACAACAGCTCGACCTGGGCTTTACCGCCCGCGCGCCGCGTTGGGCTATCGCCTTTAAGTTTCCGCCCGAGGAAAAGCAGACCATCCTGCGTGAGATCCGCATCCAGGTGGGCCGCACTGGCGTGCTGACGCCGGTCGCGGAGTTCGATCCGGTGACGGTCGCCGGTTCCACCATCGCGCGCGCCACGCTGCACAACATCGACGAGATCCGCCGCAAAAACGTGCGTGAGGGCGACACCATCATCGTGCACAAGGCGGGCGACGTGATTCCCGAGGTCGTGGGCCCGGTGCTCGACAAGCGCCCGGCTGATTCGGTCGACTGGCACATGCCCGAGGTCTGCCCTGTGTGCGGTAGCCCCGTGGTCCACGAGGATGGCGAGGTCGCCTATCGCTGTGTGTCCATCGACTGCCCGGCGCAGCTCAAGGAGCGCCTGCTTCACTGGGTGAGCCGCGGTTGCATGGATGTTGACGGCCTGGGCGACGAGATCGTCGACAAGATGATCGCCGCTGGGCTGATCCATGATGTCGCGGACTTCTACCAGCTCACGGTTGACGACATCGCCGGACTGGACACAGGGCGCACCTATGCCAGCTCCAATAGCAAAAAGGGCGTTAAGAAGGGCGACCCCATTCCGGTAGGCCTCAAGACGGCCGAGAAGATCATCGCCGAGCTTAACAAGTCCAAGAGTCAGCCGCTCGGGCGCGTACTGTTTGCCCTGGGTATCCGCCATGTGGGCAAAAGCGTGGGCGAGGTCGTCGCCGAGCGATTCTTATCGATCGACAAGCTCATCCTGGCGAGCGAAGAGGACATCGCCGAGTGCGAGGGCATCGGTCCTAAGATCGCGGCGAGCGTCAAGCAGTTCCTGGCCGTGCCCGAGAACCTCGCCGTACTGGAGCGTCTGCGTCAGGCGGGCTTGTCGCTCGAAGTCGACCTGGGCGCCGCACATGCGCAGGCTGCAGTCGATGCCGGCGTAGCAGGCGAGCTCGCCGACGCGCAGCCGCTCGCGGGCTTGACGTTTGTACTGACCGGTACGCTCGTCAACCGCACGCGCGATGAGGCAGGTGCCGCGCTCAAGGTGCTCGGCGCCAAGGTTTCGGGCAGCGTGTCGAAGAAGACGAGCTACTTGGTCGCCGGTCCCAAGGCGGGCTCCAAGCTCACCAAGGCCGAGCAGTTGGGTGTGCCCGTGCTGGATGAGGACGCGCTCGAGCAGATCCTCGCTACCGGTCAGGTGCCGGAGGCTTAAGGCATTGATGGCCAAATTGAAGAACCGCCCGGAAAGTATGATGCCTTCCGGGCGGTTCTTACTTTGCTGGGGAGACGGGCACCGTGATCTGCGTCACGTAGGTCGTGGGGTCGTCGCTGATGATGTCGTCGATGAGGGCGATCTCGCGTGAGGGACCGGTGGGCGTCAGGCCGTGCTCGCGCATATAGCCGAGCAACTGCTCGTAACGTGAAGCCGCCTGCCCGTGCGTGCCACGGAAGCAGACGGTCAGGCACCGCGCGGCGGGCCGAACCTCGACGTCTCCCAGGTAGTCATCCGTGTCATCGAGCAGCAGAAAGACCTCGTCGTAGCCATCAAAGTCACCGGTGACAATGCGCTCGGGCGCGATGCCCACACCCAGATTGCCAAGGAAGACGAAGGTCTCGTGCTGGCCCTTCTGCAGCTGGCGAATCTGCCACTCCAGCGCATAGGCATCGGTGGGGTTGACGCGTTCGCGCAGCACGGCGCAACGAAGTTTGGGCGCGTTGACCTCGTAGATGGTATCGAGCTCAGCATCCAATGCGCCTCGCAACAAAGCAAGCCGGTTGTCGATCTTGCGTGAGACGCGTTCCAGCTCACGGCGTTTACGTTCGATAAGCTTCTGCTGCTGGGCGAGTTGGCGCTGCATGAGGTCCACGTCGCGCGTGGTCACAAATTCGCGAATCTGAGCCAACGGCAAATCGAGAACGCGCAGGTGGCTGATGGTGTTGAGGGTAGAAAGCTGCCGCGCGCCGTAGTAGCGGTAGCCACTTGCCGCATCGACATACGCCGGCTCCAACAAGCCCATCTGCTCGTAGTGCCGCAGCGTGCCAACGCTCAGGTTAAACAGGCGCGCGACCTCGCCAATGCGGAGCAGGCCATCGGTATGTTCGCTGGATGTGTCGGTCACAGGACCGCTCCTTTCGATAGGGGGTAGGGCGCCAGACTCGTGCCGCTCCGCTACGCCACCAACTTGTCAAAAGCACCGCGGCGGTTGAGCACCGTAAACGCCACCACGCAAATGACTGCCGACAGAATCGACCCGCACGGCGAGGCGATGCCCATGGGAAACAGCGTGTCGGAATAAGCGTTCGATAGCAGCCATGCGCCCGGCACGCGAATGAGCGCCACGGCCAGCACGTTATGCGCAAAGCCGATATAACTCTTGCCGTACGCAGCGAAAAAGCCGCTAAAGCAAATGTGGGTGCCGGCAAAGATCGCGTCGAAAATATAGCTGCGCATATAGCCGGTGCCGGCTGCGACCACCGCGGCGTCCTTGGCAAAAAAGCCGAGAAACGCCGGTGCCACCAGCCACATGAGCGCCGTGATCAGACAGCCGTACACCACCGAGATGGTCATGGCGTCCTTGAGCACCTGACGCGCGCGGTCGCCCTTGCCCGCGCCGGCGTTTTGCGCCGTGAGCGCGCTGACGGTGGCGCCCATGGAGCTCGGCACAATGAACAAAAAGCTGATCATCTTCTCGACCAGGCCCACGGCGGCGGCGTCGACCAGCCCGCGGTGGTTGGCGATAACGGTGATGAACATAAACGCTACCTGAATGCAGCCGTCCTGTACGGCCACGGGCACGCCAATCTTAAGGATGCTGCTGAGCACCTCTGGCTGCGGACGCAGATCGCTGCGTTTAACATGGATGTTCGTGCGGCGGCTCTTGAGCCATACGAGTGCGAGGGCAACGCTTGCCGTCTGCGCGATCACCGTACCGAGCGCTGCGCCCACGGGGCCGAGCCCCATGTGGCCAATGAACAGAAAGTCGAGCGCGATGTTGATAGCGCACGCCACGCCGATCACGTACATGGGCGAGCGAGAATCGCCCAGGCCGCGAAAGATAGCCGAAAGAATGTTGTATGCGGCGATGCACGGAATGCCGATAAAGCAAATGCGCAGGTAGGCGGCAGTGCCCTCGACCGCTTCGGCCGGCGTGCCGATGAGCGCCACGATCTGCGGGCAAAGCGCGAGCAAGAGCGCGGCCAGCACCACCGAGACGCCCATAAAGAGCGTGATGGTGTTGCCGATGACGGCCTCGGCGCGGTCGAAGCGTCGCGAGCCCACGGCGTGGCCGACGATGACGGTCGTTCCCATGGCCAGGCCCACGAGCGCCACGGTAATGATATAGAGCGTCTGTGCGCCGTTGCCCACGGCGGTGATGCCGGCGGCGCCGCTAAACTGTCCGATAAAGTACAGGTCGGCCATGCCGTAGAGCATCTGCAAAAAGTACGAGAGCATATAGGGCAGGGCGAAGACCGCGATGGTCTTGAGGACATTGCCGCGTGTGAGGTCGTGTTCCATGGGCGGGCACTTTCTGGCTTGGTTCATTTACGTACCAGTGTAGTGAAAACCCTACAACGATTGTAGAGTCAAGGTTGGTGTTGGCGGCAGGGCGAAAAAGTCACGCTCGCGTTCATTTCTAATTGAATACGGACGTGCGCCCTGTGAGCATGGCGCCTGCACTAGCCTTGCAGAAATCGATTTCGGAGCACTTGACACCGCCGCACGGCGCGCCATAATACGTGGGTTTGCGAACAACGTTTGATGGGGGATGAACCTGCGTGCGCAATCTCAAGATTTTGTTTTCCTATCTGGGGGCATACCGTCGCGATGCCATACTCGGCGTGTTCTTTGTGACGGCCGAGACGGCGCTCGAGCTGTTTATCCCGGTCATCATGGCAAATATCATCGACGTGGGCGTGCCCGCGGGCGACATCAACTACATGCTGTTGCAGGGCGCGTATATGTTGGTATGCGCCGCATTTTCGCTGGTACTTGGCTTGGGCTATGCACGCACGTCTGCTCGCGTCGCCTCGGGGCTGGGCGCTAACCTGCGCGAGGCCGAGTATCGCAAGATCCAGACGCTCGCTTTTGGCAATCTGGACAACTACGACGCCAGTTCGCTTGTCACCCGCATGACTACTGACATCACCGTCATCCAAAACGCCATCGGCAACGGCTTCCGTCCCATGGTGCGCGGACCGGTGACGCTCATCGTCGGTCTGGTCTATGCCCTGGTGCTGTCGCGCCCGCTTGCCACGGTCTTCGCGATTATCCTGCCCGTACTGGCGATCGTGCTGGGCGTCATCACCTACCGTGTGAGCCCGCTCTACCGCCAGCTGCAGATCTCGATGGACCACCTCAACGGCGTGGTGCAGGAGGACCTCACCGCCGTGCGCGCCGTCAAGGCGTATGTGCGCGCCGAGCACGAGGAGGCCAAGTTCGACACCGTCAATACCGAGCTCGCGCACACAGCGACGAAGACCTTTGGCAACGCCGTACTCAACCTGCCGGTGTTTCAACTGTCGATGTATGTGGCCGCCATCTCCATCCTGTGGATCGGCGGGCGCATGATTATCGCCGGCGAGCTGGGCGTGGGTTCACTCACGGGCTTTATGAGCTACGTGCTGCTGATCATGAACTCGCTCATGATGATCTCCAACGTGTTTTTGCTGCTCACGCGCGCGCTCGCCAGCGTGGAGCGCATTTCGCGAGTGATTGACGAGCAATCGCTCATCCAGGCACCTGCGGCAGACGCGGCGGTGCGCGAGGTTGCCGACGGAAGCGTTGAGTTCCGCGACGTGTCGTTTAAGTACCGCGCGGATGCTGCCGAGGATGTGCTCGAGCATATCGACCTTCGTATTGAGCCGGGCTCCACGGTGGGCGTGCTCGGCGGCACGGGCTCGGGCAAGAGCTCGCTCGTGCAGCTCATCGCGCGCCTGTACGATGCGACCGAGGGCGCCGTGCTCGTGGGCGGGCGTGACGTGCGCGACTACGACCTGGTTGCCCTGCGCGATGCCGTGGGTATTGTGCTGCAAAAGAACGTGCTGTTTACGGGCACGGTGCGCGAGAACCTGCGGTGGGGCGCGCCCGATGCCACCGACGAGGAGCTGCTGCGTGCCTGCCGCGCGGCGTGCGTGGACGAGTTCCTGGACCGCATCGGCGGGCTGGATGGCGAGTTGGGCCAGGGCGGAGCCGGTGTTTCGGGCGGACAGAAGCAGCGCCTGTGCATTGCGCGCACGCTGCTCAAGCATCCGCGCGTGCTCATTTTTGACGACTCCACCAGCGCGGTCGATATGGCGACCGACGCCAAGATCCGCGAGCACATCGCGCAGATTCCCGATACGACCGTGATCATCATCGCCCAGCGCATCGCGAGCGTGATGGATGCCGATTGCATTGTGGTTCTGGACGACGGGCGTGTTCACGGCGTGGGCACGCATGAGGAATTGCTGGCGGGCGACAACATCTACCAGGAGATTTACGCCTCGCAGATGGAGTTTGCGGGGGACGCGGACGATGCCGGCGACGCTGACGGCGCGGATGATCCGTTTTCCTCCGTTGCGTGGGGATCGCTTCAGGCTCAGAAAGAAGGTGAGCGCCATGCCTAAGACATCCGCTCAGGCCCGTCCGGCCAATCTGGGGCAGACGCTCCGCCGCCTGCTCAGCTACATGGGCCACGCCAAGTTCTCGCTGCTCGCGGTGGGTGTGCTCGCCTCTATCGCCGCCATCGCGAGCCTTGCCGGCACCTATATGGTGCGCCCCATCGTCAACGGTCTGGCTACGGGCGGGGAGGAACTGCTCACCAAGCAGGTTCTCTTTACAGCTGCCATCTATGCCGCAGGCGTGCTCTCGGCCCTGGGCTACTCGCAGATCATGGTGCGCGCAGCCCAGCGCGTGGTGTCCGACATTCGCCGCGACCTGTTCGCGCATATCCAGACGCTGCCGCTCAGCTATTTCGACAGCACGCGCTCGGGCGACATCATGAGCTTCTTCACCAACGATGTCGACACGGTCTCCGAGGCACTCAACAACAGCTTTGCCAACGTGATTCAGGCGACCATCCAGGTCATCGGCACCACGGCCATGCTCATCATCCTCAACTGGCAGCTCACGGTTATCACGCTCGTGTGCGACGCGGCCATTGTGCTGTACGCGCGCTATTCGGGTATTCGTTCCAAGCGTTTCTTTGCCGCCCAGCAGGCATCCCTCGGCGACTTGGACGGATATGTCGAGGAGATGGTCTCGGGCCAAAAGGTCATCAAGGTCTTTAATCACGAGCAGGCCAACGTGGCTGGTTTTGACGTGCGCAACCAAGAACTGCGCCGCACCGGTGGCGCCGCGCAGACCTACGCCAACTCCATGGTGCCCATGACCGTGGTGATCGGGTATGCCAACTACGCAATCGTTGCGGTGGCGGGCGGCATGCTCTGCATCAACGGTCTGGCCGACGTGGGCGCGCTTGCAAGCTACCTGGTCTTTGTGCGTCAGGCCGCCATGCCCATCAACCAGTTTACGCAGCTGGGCAACTTCTTGCTCAACGCGCTGGCCGGTGCCGAGCGCCTGTTTGCCGCAATGGACCTTGAGCCCGAGGCGGACGAGGGCTGCGTGGAGCTGGTGCAGACGGGCGACGCCACGTGGGCGTGGAAGATTCCCAAGGGCAAGGGCGTGGGCGCGTACGGGCACTTGCATGATGTGGCTGCTGTTGATGAGTCGGGCCGCGCGGTGGCCGCCGACGGTACCGAGCTCACGTGCGGCTTGGTTCCGCTTGCCGGCGACGTGCGCTTCCATGCCGTGGACTTTTCCTACGTGCCGGGCACCCGCGTGCTCACGGATCTCAACCTGTTTGCCAAGCCGGGGCAAAAGATTGCGTTTGTGGGCTCGACGGGCGCCGGAAAGACGACCATCACCAACCTCATCAACCGTTTTTACGAGGTCGATGACGGCGAGATCACGTACGACGGCATCGACGTCAAGCACATTGCCAAGGCCAGCCTGCGCGGATCGCTCGGCATTGTGCTGCAGGACACGCACCTGTTTAGCGGCACCATTGCGCAGAACATCCGCTTTGGCAAGCTCGACGCGACCGACGAGGAGGTGCGCGCCGCCGCGGAGGCCGCCTGCGCCGATTCGTTTATCCGCCGCTTGCCGCGGGGCTACGACACGCCGGTCACGGCCGACGGCGCCAACCTGTCGCAGGGCCAGCGCCAGCTGCTCGCCATCGCGCGCGTGGCCGTCGCCGATCCGCCGGTGCTCATCCTGGACGAGGCCACGAGTTCCATCGACACGCGCACCGAAAAGCTCATCGAGCGCGGTATGGATCGCATCATGCGCGGACGCACCACGTTTATGATCGCGCACCGCCTGTCCACCGTCCGCGACGCCGACGCGATCATGGTCCTCGAACACGGCCGCATCATCGAACGCGGCACCCACGAGGAGCTCCTAGCCCAGCACGGCGAATACTGGCAGCTAGCGCACGGCTTAAAGGA
>ERZ1035001.55-NODE-55-length-72105-cov-5.553963_pt1 | contig 72105 bp, 51 predicted proteins | sample MGYA00520685_ERZ1035001 | MGnify/ENA primary metagenome ERZ1035001 (study PRJEB33766, sample SAMN09781749) | gut metagenome | biome: gut microbiome | host: Homo sapiens | place: Madagascar | study: EMG produced TPA metagenomics assembly of the PRJNA485056 data set... | reverse complement strand
ACCTACAACAGCGCGGTTAACAGCCGCGTGCTCTACCATTGAGCTACCGAGGAATTTAAAAGCCCAACGAAAAGGGCTGGAAAATTCTGGCTCCCCGGGTAGGACTCGAACCTACAACAGCGCGGTTAACAGCCGCGTGCTCTACCATTGAGCTACCGAGGAATAGGTGCGTGCTCTCAAGCAACGAAGTATATTATACGGACGATTGGGCGAAGGGCAAGAACTTTTTTGAGAAATTTTCCGACCCAGTCATTGGCCTTGATTATCAACTTCATCCGAACACTCCCCACATTCATCCGTACATGTACGGATGAATGTGGGAACCCGATACCCTGAGGGCCGGACCGGCCGGCCCCGGGAGATCGGAGGACGGGATGTCCGGAAAGAGGAAAAAGGGTTCCGAGAAGGCGGCCCCGAGGGCCTACGGGAGGCTCACGAGGCACGAGCGGGACACGGTCCAGAGGATGCTGGAGCGCAGGGCCTCGTGCAGGGAGATCGCCAGGGAGCTGGGCAGGTCGCCCTCGACGGTGAGCGCCGAGGTGGCGTCCCACAGGTTCGTCACGGCGCCGAAGCCCAGGCGCGGCGAGCGCGTGGACGGCTCCACCGACCTGTCGGCGGCCTGCCCGCGCCTGGCCGCGTGGCCGCGCTGCTGCAACGGCTGCGGCCGCTACCGCGCGGTGGGCTGCAAGCGCCGCCCGCACGTCTTCTACGAGGCCCGCGCCGCGCAGCTGTGCGCCGACTCGGTCCTCGTCTCGTCCAGGCGCGGGATCGACGCCGACGAGCCGGCAGCGGCGGCCAGGCTGGAGGCCATCAGGGGCTGCCTGCGCCGGGGGCTGTCCCCCGAGCAGATGGCGGCGCGCAACGGCGGGCCCGTGGACCTGTCGCCGTCGACCATCTACCGCTGGGTCTCGGCGGGCTACGACGGCATGACCAACATGGAGCTCAGGCGAAAGGTCGGCTACAGGCCGCGCAAGCGCGCCGCCGGCCGGGCGGCCACGCGCCACTCCGCCCGCAGGTCATACGCCGCGTTCCTCGCCCTCGGGGAGGACGCGTGCGCCGCGGCCTGGGAGATGGACACCGTCGAGGGCGCGCGGGAGGACTCGGCCTGCCTGCTCACGCTGCTCCACCGCCCCAGCAGGCTCCAGCTGGCGCTCCCGCTCGGGGAGAAGGCCTCCGGGTGCGCCGCGGCCGCCCTGGGCGGCATCAGGGAGGTCCTCGGCCCCGACGGCATGGAGAGGGTCTTCCGCGCCGTGCTCACCGATAACGGCGCGGAGTTCTCCGACGAGGAGGCGATCGCGGCCCTCGTCGGCGAGGGGCCCGGCGAGACGAGGCTGTTTTACTGCGACCCGAGGCGCAGCGACCAGAAGGGCGCCTGCGAGCGCAACCACGTCGAGCTCAGGAAGCTGCTGCCCAAGGGCGCGGGCCTCAGGTTCGACAGGCTCGCCCCGGCGGACCTGGCGCTGGCCATGTCGCACGTGAACTCGGAGCCCCGCGGCGCGCTCGGCTTCTCGACGCCCGCGCACGCCTTCAGGGCGATGCTCGGGGAGGACGCGGCGGCGCTGCTGGACGCCTACGGCGTGGAGGACGTGGCGCTCGGCGACCTCGACCTGACGCCGGGGCTCATCGAGAGGGCGCGCGCCGAGAGGGGCGATGCCCCGCTGGCCTAGCCTAGAAGGAAAAACGGAATAGACGGACCGACCGTTCGGCTGAGTCTGGGAAGAGGTGCCGGGCGGAGGGCGGAGCATGGCCACCGGACCTATCGAAACACATCTCCACCGTTCCTTCAACTGGGAAAACGGCGCCCCCGGGGCCCGGATGGGGCCTCGGGGGCGTTCGGCTAGCTGTGGGAACGGCCTATTCACTCAATGTGTTCGGCTGAGATCGGAAATCAACCACCCAGTCATTGGGGACGTCCCCAACTGCCACCCAACTGCCAAGCAATGGAGATGCCGCAGGTAGAGGACGGACAGCGAGCGACGTCCAGAGCGAACAAGTTGGCATGAAAAAGGCAAGGCATAGACCTTCTGGTCATGCCTTGCCTTTTGAATGACAAATTGTCGCTCTGGGCGGCGCGCAGCGTCGACTGGTCCGCCGTTCGGTAGAACGGCGGAACCCCTAAGACTCGATATAGTCTTTCAGCTTGCTGCTGCGGCTCGGGTGACGAAGCTTGGCCAGGGTCTTGGACTCGATCTGGCGGATACGCTCGCGCGTGACACCAAACTCGCGACCGACCTCCTCGAGCGTGCGGGGATGCCCGTCGACAAGGCCAAAGCGCAGCTCGATAACCTTGCGCTCACGATCGGCAAGCGAGTCGAGCACCTGGGTGAGCTGCTCCTGTAGCATGGAGAAGCTGGCGGCATCGGGAGGAACGATTGCCTGGGAGTCCTCGATGAAGTCGCCCAGCTGAGAATCCTCTTCCTCGCCGATGGGGGTCTCGAGCGACACGGGCTCCTGCGAGATCTTCTGGATCTCGCGGACGCGGTCGGCGCTCATGTCCATCTCGGCACCGATCTCCTCGGGGGTCGGGTCGCGACCCAGGTCCTGAAGGAGCTGGCGCTGCACGCGGACAAGCTTGTTGATGGTCTCGACCATATGCACGGGAATACGGATGGTACGGGCCTGGTCGGCGATAGCGCGCGTGATGGCCTGACGAATCCACCACGTGGCGTACGTGGAGAACTTGAAGCCCTTCTGGTAGTCGAACTTCTCGACGGCGCGAATCAGACCGAGGTTGCCCTCCTGAATCAGGTCAAGGAACAGCATGCCGCGACCGACATAGCGCTTGGCGATGGAGACAACCAGACGCAGGTTTGCGCTGATGAGTGCCTGCTTGGCTTCGAGGCCGACGTTCTCAATGCGCGTAAGACGACGCATCTCGGCACGCGTGAGCTCGAGCTCACCGGCATCGGCAGCCTCGAGCTTCTCGGTGGCCTCAAGACCGGCCTCGATCTTCATAGCCAGATCGACCTCTTCGGAAGCGGTCAGCAGGTCGACCTTGCCGATCTCCTTGAGGTACATACGAACCGGATCGCCGGTCAGCATCACCGTGGAGGCATCGATGCCACGCACGCGGGAGCGTGAACGGGACGTGCGCACGGTGCGCTTCTTCTTGCTCTTGGAAGAACCCATCTCGGCGTCGGCCTGACGGGCCATCTTGAGCTCGTGATCGTCGAGCGAGCCGGAATCGTGCTCGTCGTCGTCATCGAAATCGTCAGTATCGGTATCGTTATCGTCATCGTCGACGTCCATGGGGGCGTCGTCGTTTCCGCTCGCGGAGATAATCTGGATGCCGCTGTTGCGCAGCGCGGAATACACCGCGGTGAGCTGCTCGTCAGAAACATCGATATCCTTCAGGGCGACCTGAATCTCGTCCTCGGTTACCGAAGTCCTGTTTGAGCCGTTGCCCATGAGCTTTGCAACGTAGGATTCCAGCCCAGTACCCGTGCTCTCAGTCTTTTTTGGCACAGATTCTCCCTTCATAGTCCACAGGTCTCAATACTTTAGCACACACATAGGCGTCTATACCCAAAAAGAGGACTGGATATAGGCGAGAATACGCTGGTTGACCACAACATCTAGGCCTGTTCGGCGCCTGCGGCCTCCAGACCGATCAAACGGAACGGGTCCGCCACGCCGCCGATCGACTTTTGCAGCTCGCGTTGACGCTGCGAATCCTGCGCGGCCTGCACGGTCAGCGCGCGACGGGCTTCATCATCGAGCGAACGGTCCTGGCGCAGCTTGGCCTGTGCGGCACGCATGCGGCGCTTGATGGTGTAGAGCTCGAGCGTATCGAGCATAAACACGATGTTCGTCTCGGTGGGGTGCTTGCTCGTCGCCGAGATGCGCCCGGCACTCACAAGCGTTGCCGCCTCGGGACACACCGAGCGCGCTGCATCCATGCAGGCCGCAGGATCGGTTCCCGGCGGCGTTGCCAGAACGGCCCATGCGATGGACTCGTGACGAGGGTCAACCCACTCGATAGAGCAGATGCGGTCGGCATACGTGCGGAACAGGTCGGGGTAGCTCGTAAGCATCGTCAACAGCTCGCGCTCCCCTGCCAAGGACTTGCGCTCAAGATCAGTAAGAACCATCGGCGCCGCCGCAGCCGGTGCGCCCGAACCGTCAGCCACAGGCACAGCACCCATACCATCAGGCACGTCGATCGGCGGAAGATCGTCGACGACCTCCACGGGCGCGGCACCGTAGGCATCGAGCGGGACATAGTCGTACGGCTCTTCTTCGACCGGAGCGGACACCGGCGGCGTCGCGCCCGATGCCCAAGCACCGCGAGATGCCCCCTGCGAACCAGACGTCCGACCGCCCGCGCTACCAGAGCGCTCGAGTTGCGCCCGCTGGCGTTCATAGTTCTGCTCACGACGTCGTTCCGCATCTTCGCGCTTGGCGACATCGCGAAACACGCGACCCGAACTCGCACGCACTGTCTCCAGATCCAAACCAAGCAGATCGGCAATCTGGATAAAGTACGTATCGATCATATAGCTATCGCGCAGCGGATAGATGAGCGTCAGCGCATCCTCGAGTGCCTTGGCACGACCGCCCGGCGTGGTGATGTCACTCGACTCCTGTAGCGAACGGTACACGAAGTCCATGAGCGGTTCGGCAGCGTCAATGCGTTTCTGCAGCTCCTCTCCGCCGTGCGCCGTGATGAACTCCATGGGATCGTTGCCGTCGGGCAGCACCACGCAGCGCAGATCCATCGAATCCTGCTCGATAAACTGAATCGCACGGCGGGCGGCCTTCTGTCCCGCCGCATCGCCGTCGAACATGTACACGATGCGCTTGGCAAAGCGGGTGAGCGTCTTGACGTGATGCTCCGTGAGCGCGGTGCCCAGCGTGGCGACAACGTTTTTGATCCCCGCCTCCCAGCAGGCGATGCAATCGGTATAGCCCTCCACCACGATGGCCGAATCCTGCGCGACGATAAACTCCTTGGCCCAATTAAAGCCATAGAGGTTTCGCTTTTTATGGAACACACTCGTCTCGGCGGTATTGAGGTACTTGGGTTGGCCGTCACCCATGATGCGCCCGCCAAAGGCAATGTTGTGACCCTGCTCGTCAAAGATGGGAAACATCACGCGGTCGTAGAAGCGGTCGGCAAGCTGCCCGCGCCCGCGGCTCACGGCAACGTTGGCGTCGATCATCTCCTGCGGGGTAAAACCCGCCTGGGACAGGTGCGACACCAGCGCGTTGCGTCCCGGTGCAAAGCCCAGGCAGTAGCGGCGGCAGACGTCGCCACCCATACCACGGCTGGCAAAGTACTCGCGTGGACGGCCGTCCTTACCGCGCATAAGCATGGTGTGGTAGAACTGGGCGGTCTCGGCACACAGATCGTAGATGCGGGCACGCTTGGTACCGCGCTCGCGACGATCTCCGGTGTCATGCAGCTCAATACCCGCACGATCGGCCAAATAGCGGATTGACTCGGGAAAGCTCAGGTTTTCGCGCTTCATGATATAGGTGAAGACATCGCCGCCCTCGCCGCAGCCAAAGCAGTGCCACACCTGTGTAGCGGGGATAATGTGAAACGACGGGGTCTTTTCACCATGAAAGGGGCAGCAACCCCAAAACTCGTGGCCGCGGGGCTTGAGCTCAACCGTTTCCTGCACGATGGCAACTAGGTCGGACGCAGCACGTACCTGATCTTTTTCCTCATCGCAAATCACGGATGCCCACCCCCTGCTCACCCAAGTTGTGACGAATATCCTCGATATTACCCTCGACGGTCGCGATCAGGTCGTCCAGGGAATCGAACACGCGAGACGGACGCAGCCAGCGCGTAAACGCCAGCGACACGGAAGCGCCATACAGGTCGCCCGCATAGCCGATCAAGTTGGCCTCGAGATGCGCCGAGGCGGCATCATCAGCATAGGTCGGCGGCAGGCCGACGTTAACGGCAGCAGGCCATACGGTATCGTCCACCAGCACCAGACCCTCATAGACGCCATCCGCAGGCACTTGGATGCCGTCGGGTACCTGGATGTTTGCCGTGGGAAAGCCCATGTCGGAGCCCTCGTGACGGCCAGCCGCCACAACGCCGCGCAGCATATAGGGACGGCCGAGAAGCTCGGCAGCCAGCTCCACATGACCCTGAGCCAGCTCATGGCGGATGCGCGTGGCACAGATGGTCTGCCCGTTAACGCAGAGCAGGTCGTGACCGTAAACGTCAACCCCATGCTCAGCGCCCCAGGCGCGCATCTCGGCAACGCCCGAAGCGCCGCCACGGCCGAGCCTAAAGTCGCTGCCTACACGAATGGAGCGAATGTCGACAACGCGCGACAACAGCGCCAGAAACCCGACATGGTCGAGTGCCGCCACGGCGGGTGTAAAGGGAACGGCCACCACCGCATCGACCCCGGTTTGAGCCAGGGCATGCAGGCGGTCGGCCGTCGTCATCAATTTTTGAGCAGGCGAAGGGCTCACCACGACGTCCGGATCAGGATCGAAGGTGACCACGACCGCTTTGCTGCCGTGATCATGCGCATCGCGAATAACCGCGTCGATCAGCTCTTGGTGCCCACGATGCACGCCATCAAACACGCCAATGGCGATCGACGCGGCACCCAAGAACTCGCACCCATCAAATGCATCGGCAGAAACGATACGGGCCTCATCCAACTCGCCCGCGAAAAAGATACGCGCGAGCTCGTGGGGCGCCAGCATCATCGAACACCGCCAATCGCCTGCGGAAAGACGTGATCCATCACAAAGCGGCCGCCCTCGATACGAGCAAGCGCCTTGAGCCCCCCATCGAGCACGAGCGCGAACGGTGCCTTCGCCGTATCGAAGTCCGAAAGCGCGCGTTCAACGGGAATGCGGCGACCACAAAGCAGATCGTCTGCAAGATTACCCGGCAAATCGACACGCGTGGCGCCAAGGGCGGCGATGGGATCCAGAGCAAAGCCGGCCGCGGACTCGGGAGAAAGCTCCTCGACCGCATGACAGGCGCCAATGGAAACAACACCGGAGGCCGTGCGGCGCAGCGCGGAAATATGCGCAGCACTATCGCAAGCGCGGCCCAGGTCGCGAGCGAGCGCGCGAATGTAGGTGCCCTTGCTTACCGAAAACGCCACGGTCCAGACGCACGTATCACCTTCGCCGCCCACGGCGATCAGGTCGGCGGCATAGACCTCGACAGGGCGCGGAGGTAGGTCCACCGCATTGCCCTCGCGAGCAGACTTGTAGGCGCGGACGCCATTGACCGAGATGGCCGAAAACGCTGGCGGCACCTGCATCTGCGGGCCAAGCATAGCGGCCAGCTGCTCACGGGCGTAAGCGAGATCGCGCAGCTCGGGGGCAACGGGCACCGTACGGACGGCCTCGCCCTCGGCGTCATCGGTATTGGTCTCGACGCCAAACGAAATGTCGGCGACATAACTTTTGGTATCGAGGGTTAGCATACCCAGCAGACGGGTCGCCTGGCCCACGCCCACCACCATGACACCCGAGGCCATAGGGTCGAGCGTACCGGCATGGCCGACGCGTCGCTCATGGAGGGCGCGTCGGCACTGCGAAACCACGTCGTGGGACGTACAGCCCACCGGTTTATCGACGGCGAGCAGCATATTCAATTGAGAAGGCGTACGACGAGCCATGTACCATCCAAAATGTTAGAGCTCGACGGTCACCGAAGCGGGATCCTCCCCTACCAGCTCGGCAAGCATGGGGAGTGCCGCGGTGAGCGTCTCGAGAATCGTTCCGTTGTTAGAGAAACCAGCGGCCGCGGGATGCCCGCCACCGCCAAAAGCAGCAGCGATCTCGGAAACATTGAGGTCGCCCTTGGAGCGCAGGTTGCCGCGCACCTTGGTATCGCCCTCAATGCCCTTTAGGAACAGGCAGACCTCCACACCCATCACCGAACGCACCACATCGACCAGGCCGTCGCACTCGTCCGAAGTGACGCCGCAGGCCTCGAGGTCGCTCTGGTACGCATAACTATATGCCACACGACCGTGCGCCACTGTCTTGATGCGGCCCATAACGATGGACTTGAGATGCAAGAACTCTACGCGCATGCTCTGGTAGACCTCGAGCGCAACGCGCGCCGGATCGGCACCGTGCGCGACCAGGCGCGAGGCGGCATGGAACGCGGCGGCATCGGCGTTTTGATACTGAAAACGACCGGTATCGGTCACCAGGCCGCACAGCAGGCAGGTCGCGACACCATCGCGAGCCACAATGCCGCAATTGTCCAAAAAGCGGTCGATGATCATGGCGCAGGCCGCGGCGTCGATGCACCTCAGGCTCAACTCGGCAAATTCCTCGCGTGCCGGATGGTGATCGAAGCACACCACATGCGACGAGCGGCGGAGCACCTCGGCGGAGTTGTTCAGACGCTCGACGACTGGCACGTCCACCGAGATAAACAGGTCCGGATTGCCAGTATACGCAGATGCCGGCACCAGACGGTCGGCACCCTCCATAAAGCGGTAGATGCGCGGAACCGGGTCATCGTCTGCCAGCAGCAGGGCAATGTCCTTGTTGGGGAAAAACTTCATAAGCGAGAGGCCCAGACCCAGCACGGAGCCCAGGGCGTCACCATCGGGAGACGTATGTCCCGAAATCGCAATGGAGGACGCACCCTCGATAAGCTCGAGGATGCGTCGCTGAATATCTGCAGACTCGCACGATGCGAGGTCGGCGGAATTACTCATCTAAAGCTGCCTCCTGGGCGGCATCCGCTATGGGATAGCCGTCCTCGTCCTTTTCGATCGCAAGCGTGGCGGGAACGTTTTCCAGCGCACGCGTGATGCGCTCGGCCTCATCGGTCGAGCGATCGATGCGAAAATCGAGCTCGGGCGTGACACGCCAATCGAGCGAGCGGGCCAGCAGGCTACGGATGCGGCCCTTGGCGCTGGCGAGCGCCTCCATGACCTCGTCGTAGCGGCTCGCGTCGCACGACACATACACACGCGCGAACGAACGGTCCACCGCGACCTCGACCGCGGTCAGGGTGACCAGGTCGAGACGCGGATCGGAAACCTCAAAGAGCAGGATATAACCGAGCTTCTCGCGAAGCTGCTCGCCCAAACGGCGGGTTGCCTGCGTTTGCTTCATAGCGCTACCCCCTACTCGGTACGGGCAACCTGGTCGATGCGGTAGCCCTCAATGGTGTCGCCAGGCTTGATGTCCTGGAAGTTCTCCAAGCCAATACCGCCCTCGGAGCCGCTCTTGAGGCTCTTGGCCTCGTCCTTGTAGTGGCGCATCGAGGCGATCTTGCCGTTGAAGACCACAATACCGTCGCGCACCAGACGCACGGAATCGGTCGCGGCGATCTCGCCCTCTTCGACGCGGACACCGGCGGCGATACCGACCTTGGGCACCTTGAAGGTGTCCAGAACGGTCGCGGAACCCGTGGAGACCTCGACCTCGGTGGGCTTGAGCATGCCGATACGGGCTGCGTCGAGGTCCTCGAGGCACTTGTAGATGACGTCGTAGCAACGGATCTCGACACCCTCGCGCTCGGCAGCGGAGCGGGCCTTGCCGTCGGGACGGACGCCAAAGCCGATGATGATGGCGTTGGAGGCGTCGGCCAGGACGACGTCGGTCTCGTTGATGGCGCCAACGGCGGAGTGGATCGTGTTGATGCGCACCTCGGACTGGTCCATCTTGTCGAGGGAGTCCTGAAGGGCCTCGATAGAACCCTGGACGTCGGCCTTGATGATCAGGTTGAGCTCCTTGACCTCGGCATCGGCGATGGTCTCGAAGAGGTTCTCGAGCGTCACGTGCTTCACGCGGCTCTGCTCCTCGATACGGGCCTTGAGCGAACGCTCATCGGCCAGGGCGCGAGCCTCGCGCTCGTCCTCGAACACGCGGAACTCATCGCCGGCGTTGGGGACGGACTGCAGGCCCAGGATCTCGACGGCGTCGGAGGGACCGGCCTCGGTGACGGCGTTGCCCTTGGGGTCGAGCATGGCGCGGACGCGGCCGTAGGTGAGGCCGGCGACCAGCGTATCGCCCACGTGCAGGGTACCGCGGGTCACGAGCACGGTAGCGACCGAGCCGCGGCCCTTGTCAAGCTTGGCCTCGAGGACGTTACCCGAAGCGAACGTATCGGGGTTGGCCTTGAGCTCGAGCACGTCGGCCTGGAGCAGGACGGTCTCGAGCAGGTCGTCGATACCGATCTTCTGCTTGGCCGAGATATTGACGAACATGTTCTGTCCGCCCCACTCCTCGGGGATGATGCCGTACTCGGTGAGCTCCTGGCGCACGCGGTCGGGGTTGGCACCCGGCTTATCGATCTTGTTGACGGCGACGACGATGGGAACACCGGCGGCCTTGGCGTGGTTGATCGACTCGATGGTCTGGGGCATGACGCCGTCGTCGGCAGCCACGATCAGAATGACGATGTCGGTCACCTTGGCGCCACGGGCACGCATGGCCGTAAAGGTGGCGTGACCGGGGGTATCGATGAAGGTGATCTTGCGGTCGTTAATCATGACCTGCGAAGCGCCGATGGCCTGGGTAATGCCGCCCGCCTCGCCGGCAGCGACGCCGGTGTGACGGATGGCGTCGAGGAGGCTCGTCTTGCCGTGGTCGACGTGGCCCATGACGGTGACGACCGGGGCGCGCGGCTTAAGGTCGGCGGGATCGTCGTAGAACGAGAAGGTGTTCTCCTCCTCGGGGGTGATGATCTTGATCTGACGGCCCAGGTCGTCGGCAACGAGCTCGACGAGGTCGTCGGACATGGACTGCGTCATGGTGAGCGGCGTGCCCAGCAGGAACAGGCGCTTGATGATGTCGTTGGCCGGAACGTCGAGCGCCTCGGCGAGCTCCTGGACGGTAACGCCCTGGGAAACCTTGATGGCGTCGAGCTCCTCGGGGTTCACGCCCTGGGCCAGCGCTTCCTCTATCTTGCGCTCCTCCTGAGCCTTGGCAGCCTCGCGCTCGCGCTTCTCCTTGCGCTTCTTGCGGCGACCGGTGGACTCGCGAGAGGCCTCCTCGACGGCGGCACGAGCCTCCTCGAGCACCTTCTCGCGGCTGTACTCCTCGGCCTCGCGAGCCATACGGCTGTAGTGGTCCTCTTCGTTGTTGTGACCGCCCTTGCGCTTCTTGCCCTTGCCCTGCTTATCAGGGTTGGGGAAGTCCATGCCAGCAGCGACGTTGTTGCTGGCGTTGGTGCGATGGCTGTGCGGACGGCTCTCGGAGGCGTTGCGCTCGGAGTTGTTGTCGGAGGCGTTACGATCGTTACGACGGCCACCGCGGCGGTTGTTGTTGTCGCCACGACGGTTACCGCGCTCGGCGGCGCGCTCGGCTTTTGCCTTGTCCTCGGCGTCCTTCTTCTCCTTGAGCACGGTCTCCTGTGCGGCGATCTGGTCGAGCAGCGAACGGAAACGCGAACCGGAGTCGGAAGCGGGAACGGCGCGGCGCTGGGCCTCGCGGGCAGCCTCCTCCTTCTCGCGGGCAAGGCGCTCCTGCTCGGCCTTCTTCTTGGCCTCGGCCTCGGCGCGTGCGGCCTCCTCGGCAGCCTGGGCGGCGGCGAACTGACGGCGCTCCTCCTCGCGTGCCTTCTCGGCGGCGATGCGCTCGCGCTCGGCCTCGGCAGCGCGTGCTGCCTCCTCGGCGGCGGCTGCCTCCTCCTCGGCCTGCTTGGCGGCCTCGACTTCCTTGGCGCGGGCCTCGATCACCGAGGCGAGCTGCTTGCGGACCATGGCGACGTAGGCGTCCTCCAGGGCGGAGGAAGCGGACTTAGCGGGAATCTTCATTTCGGCGAGATGACCCATCAGTTCCTTGGAGGTCATGCCGAACTCTTTGGCCAGGGTGGACACACGGACTTTTGCCATATGACTTCACCTACCCTTTCTGGCACCTTGGGTGCCTAGAGACTGAACGAGCGTGGGGTATGCGCTGGGACCTGCCCGGCGCGACCGCGCGCTAGATCAGGTCCTCCGCATCATCGAAGGCGTCGGTGTCGTGGACACCGCAGAAACGGGAGCCGGGACGGGCCTGGTTGCGGCACTGGATGCCGTCCTCGGACACGAACTCGCAGCGACGGACGTCCTCGTCCTCCTCGTCACCGATCAGGTCGGCGGCGGGCTCCTCGTGAACGGGAACGTTCTTGAGGATGTCGGCGGCAAGGGTCTCGGACTTGATGTCGATGTGCCAGCCGGTCAGGCGCGCGGCGAGGCGGGCGTTCTGACCCTCCTTGCCGATGGCGAGGGACAGCTGGTCGTCGGGCACGATAACGCCGGCGTAGGCCTTCTCCTCGTCGATAAGGACGCGGGTGACCTTAGCAGGCGACAAGGCGTTGGCGACGTAGACGGCCGGATCGGCATCCCACAGGATGACGTCGACGCGCTCGCCACGGAGCTCGCCCACGACGGCGCGAACACGGCTGCCCTTGGGGCCGACGCAGGCGCCAACGGGATCCAGGCGATCGTCGAGCGAGTGGACGGCGACCTTGGAGCGCTGGCCGGGCTCGCGGGCGATCGACTTGATCTGGACGGTGCCTTCATAGATCTCGGGCACCTCCTGCTCAAACAGACGACGCATGAGCTCGGGGTGGGTACGGGAGATGACAATCGGCGGACGGCTGTGCTCGCCACGAACCGGCTGCAGGTTGGAGTTGGGGTCGCGAACGTCGATGATCACGGCCTTGATGTGCTGATTGTGCAGGTAGCGCTCGCCCATCGGACGCTCGTTGCGCTCGTTCTCGTAACGGCGCTGGTCGAAGTGCGGAAGCTCGGCCTCGACGCCCTCACGAATCTTGACGATCGTGAAGTCGGGAGTGGACTGCAGCACGGTACCGCTGATGAGGTCACCGATACGGCCGGAGAACTCCTCGTAGATCTGCTCGCGGGCGGAGTTGCGCACGATGGCGTTGATCTCGGCCTTGGCGTGCTGGGCGGCGATGCGGCTCGTGTTCTTGGGAGTGACGTCGATCTCCTCGAACTCGGTGAAGTTGCCCTCCTCGTCCATGGAATCGTCGATCGGCTCCAAACGGTAGACGTAGATCTTACCGGTGGTGCGGTCGATGGTCACCTTGGCGCCCCACTCAAGATGCAAGATCTCGGCATAGCTCTTGGCGAGCGACTGCTCCAGGCGGTCGATCAGGTAGAGCTGGTCGATGTGCTTCTCCTGGCAAAGCTCCATCAGGGCGGACATCATGTCGGATGCTGCCATCTTACTTTCCTTCCTTCGCGGGCTTGAAGTCATAGGTGGGCTTCAACTTGCACTTTTTAACATCAGAGAAATCGAGGATAACGGACTCGCCGTCCTCGAGCTCGAGGGTCACGTTCGTCTCGGTGGCGGCGGCAATCTTGCCGGCGTACTTGCGACGGCCCTCGGTGGCGGTGGAGGTGAGCTCGCAGTTCTCGCCCACAAAGCGGGCAAAGTCACTCGGGCGGCGCAGTGGGCGCGCCATACCCGGGCTCGACACCTCGAGCGTATAGCTCGAAGAGATGGGGTCGAGCTCCTCAATCACATCGCCGACCCATTTGGTGTTGGCCGTGACGTCATTGAGCGACAGGCTCTGGCCCTCGGCACCCTCGATACGCACGCGCACGCAGGGGGCCTTGGTGGCACCCACGAGCTCAACGTCGACAATGTCGACATCGTGCTGGGGAGCAACGGCCTCGAGCGCGTCGATGATCGCCTGCTCGGTCTTGGTCTTGACCATTGCGGCACCTCCATCCATACAAAAAAGAAGCGGGGCCGAAACCCCACTTCTTTCAATTACAACTTCATTTGCAAGCAAACTATACCAATACCTGCACAAACGTGCAACCACAACACAAACCCGCAGGTCAGCGTGAGCACAGGTTCTCCACAAGAAATGGATAATTGGGTGTTGTCGCAAGTGTCCTTAACCAAAAAGAGGGGCGACTCCTGCGGAATCGTCCCTCGCTTTTTAATGTCAGCTATGCGCGCAGCGCTTACTTGACCACCAGGTTAACCAGCTTGCCGGGCACGCAGATGGCCTTGACGACCGTCTTGCCCTCGAGCCACTTGGCGACGGCTTCCTCGGCGGCAGCCTGCATCTCCTCGTTGGAGGCGTCGCGGGCGACATCGATGCGGCCACGGACCTTGCCGAGCACCTGTACAACGATCTGCACCGTGTCCTCGATGGACTCGGCCAGGTCGAACTCGGGCCAGGCGGCGGTGTAGGCGTTGCCCTCGCAGCCGAGTGCCTCGTGCCACAGCTCGTCGGCCCAGAACGGGCAGATGGGGGCAAGGACGCTCACGATATCCTTTGCCACGCCGTAGCAGAGTGCCTTGTCACGGGAAGCGCCCTCAGTAGCGTTGAGGTAGGCGCTCGCGGCGTTGACGAGTTCCATGACGGCCGAAATCGCAGTGTTGAACTGACCACGGTCAAAGTCCTCGGTGCACTTGGCGATGGTGCGGTGACGCTCACGATAAAGCTTCATCGCGACCTCGTCGAGCACGGACTTGTCGAAGGCCACGTTGGCGTCACCGGACTGGACGAGCTGCCACACGATACGCCAGGCGCGCTTAATGAAGCGGTTAGCGCCCTCGACGGCCTTGGGATCCCAGTCGAAGTCCTTCTCGGGCGGGGCGATAAACAGGATCGCCAGACGCATGGTGTCGGCGCCGTAGGGCTTGATGACCGAGCTCGGGGGCACGACGTTGCCCTTGGACTTGGACATGGTGTCGCCGTTCTCGTCCTTGACCATGCCCTGGCACAGCAGGTTGGTAAAGGGTTCGTCAACGCTCAGCAGGCCCAGGTCGCGCAGCGCCTTGGTAAAGAATCGGCTGTAGAGCAGGTGCAGAATGGCGTGCTCGATGCCGCCGATATAGTTATCGACAGGCATCCAACGATCGGCAGCCTCGCGGGAGAAGGGCAGCTCGGTGTTGTGCGGATCGGTATAGCGCAGGTAATACCAGCTGGAGCAGGTAAAGGTGTCCATGGTGTCGGTCTCGCGCTTGGCCGGACGACCGCAGACGGGGCAGGTGGTCTCGTAGAACTCCTTGCACTCGGCGAGGGTCTCGCCGGCGCCCAGGTCCAGGTTCTCGGGCAGCGTCACCGGCAGCTGGTCCTCGGGCACGGGCACGATGCCGCAGTGCTCGCAGTGGATGGCCGGGATGGGGTTGCCCCAGTAACGCTGGCGGCTGATGAGCCAGTCGCGCAGACGGAACTCGACCTTGCGACGGCCGCAGCCCATCGCCTCGAGGTCGGCCACGATCGCAGCCTCGCCCTCGGAGTGCTTGCCACCGCGCATGCCGGTGTACTTGCCGGACTGGACGAGCGTGCCCTCGGCAGCGTGGGCGCAATCCCAGTCGACGGTCTCGGCATGGAAGGTATCGATGGTCTCGCCGCTGGCCTCGACGGCAGCGCGGTCGTCATCGTCCAGGATGATCGGCACGATCGGCAGGTCGTACTTGCGGGCAAACTCAAAGTCACGCTGGTCGCCGCAGGGAACGGCCATGACGGCGCCGGTGCCGTAGTCAGCCACGACGTAGTCGGCAACCCACACGGGGACCTTCTCGCCGTTGACCGGGTTCACCACGTAGCGGCCGGTAAAGGCACCGTGCTTCTCGAGGGTGCCCTGGGCACGCTCGACGGCAGAGATATGCTTGGAGTCCTCGACGATCTTGGTGACGGCCTCCTCGTACTCCGTGCCCTCGACGAGCTCGTGCAGGCGCGCGTACTCGGGAGCCAGGACAAAGAAGGAGACGCCGAAGAGCGTGTCAGCTCGCGTGGTGAAGACGGTGATCTTACCCTCGTCGCCCTCAATGGGCTCGCCATCCTTGTCGCACAGGGTAAAGTCGACCTCGGCGCCCTCGGAGCGGCCGATCCAGTTGGCCTGCATCTGCTTAACGCGCTCGGGCCAGCCGGGGAGCTTCTCCAGATCGTCGAGCAGCTCCTGAGAGTACTCGGTAATCTTGAAGTACCACTGCTCAAGGTCGCGCTTCTCGGGCTCGGTGCCGCAGCGCCAGCACTTACCCTCGGTGACCTGCTCGTTAGCCAGAACGGTCTTGCAGTTAGGACACCAGTTGACCGGGTTCTTCTTACGATAGACCAGGCCCTTTTCCCACAGCTTCTCAAAGATCCACTGACCCCAGCGGTAGTAGTCGGGGCTGCAGGTCTTGACCATGCGATCCAGATCGTAGGAGAAGCCCATGCGCTTCATCGTGGCGAGCGCCTGGTCCATGTTCTTGTACGTCCAAGCGGCAGCCTGCGTGTTGTGCTTGATGGCGGCGTTCTCGGCAGGCAGGCCAAAGGCATCGAAGCCGATGGGATGCAGCACGTCGTAGCCGCGCATGCGGGCCTGACGGGCCATGGCATCGCCGATGGTATAGTTGCGCGCGTGGCCCATGTGCAGGTCGCCCGACGGATACGGGAACATCTCGAGCACGTACTTCTTGGGCTTGCTGTCGTCGGTGTCGACGGCAAAGAGGTTGGAGTCCTCCCAGGCCTTCATCCACTTGGACTCAATGGCCTGTGCGTCGTAGGCAGGGATCTCGTCCTTATGATCTGTGCAATCGCACATATCAGCTCCTTTGTTAGCTGGGTTGGGGCGGGGCGTTCTTACCTTTGCTCGCTGCTGCGGACAGTCCTGCTCGCACGAAGAGCACATTAAGTGCTCTTCGGCTCGTGCGGAACTTGCAGCGAGCAAAGGTAAGAACGCCCCGCCACATCGTTAACTCGCATGATGATAGCAAATACGACAAGCGAGATGCCTGCGACTTGCAGGCATCTCGCTTTATCTAAATAACGTGGTTGATACTCAACCTTTATGTGCAGCTCTTATCCTATCGATAAGACACAGACTGCTGCGAATCTTTCACCACGACGTCGTGGGCTCCACCTTCGACGATGGAGGTGGAGCTGACCAGGGTCAGGCGTGCCTTTTCCTGGAGCTCGGGAATCGAAAGGGCGCCGCAGTTGCACATCGTGGACTTAACCTTGTAAAGCGTGCCGCCCACGCCGTCCTTGAGGGAGCCGGCGTACGGGACGTAGGAGTCGACGCCCTCGACGAAGCTGAGCTTTGTGGCGCCGCCCAGGTCGTAGCGCTGCCAGTTGCGGGCACGTGCAGAACCCTCGCCCCAGTACTCCTTCATGTACTGGCCGTTGACGTTGACGCGCTCGGTCGGGCTCTCGTCAAAGCGGGCGAAGTAGCGGCCCAGCATCATAAAGTCGGCACCCATGGCAAGGGCGAGCGTCATGTGGTAGTCGTAGACGATGCCACCGTCGGAGCACACGGGCACGTAGACGCCGGTCTCCTCATAGTACTCGTCACGGGCGCGGCAGACGTCGATCAGCGCGGTGGCCTGGCCACGGCCGATGCCCTTGGTCTCGCGGGTAATGCAGATGGAACCGCCGCCGATACCGACCTTGATGAAGTCGGCACCGCAGTCGGCCAGGAAGCGGAAGCCCTCGGCGTCGACAACGTTACCGGCGCCGACCTTGACGTCCTCGCCGTAGTTGGCGCGAATCCACTCGATGGTGCGCTTCTGCCACTCGCTAAAGCCCTCGGAAGAGTCGATGCACAGGACGTCGGCACCGGCCTCGATGAGCAGCGGCACGCGCTCGGCATAGTCACGGGTGTTGATGCCGGCGCCGACCATGTAGCGCTTATCGCCGTCGAGTAGCTCGTTGGGGTTGGTCTTGTGGCTGTCGTAGTCCTTGCGGAAGACGATGCCCATGAGGTGATCATTGTCGTCGACGATGGGCAGGGCGTTGAGCTTGTTGTCCCAGATGACGTCGTTGGCAACCTTGAGGCTGATGTTCTTGTCGCCCACGATGAGCTGCTCACGCGGGGTCATGAACTCGGAGACCTTCTTCTGGTGGTCATCGCGGCTGGGGCGATAGTCACGGCTGGTGACGATGCCCAGGAGCTTGCCCTTGGGAGTGCCGTCGTCGGTGACCGGCATGGTGGAATGACCGGTCTTCTCCTTGAGCTCGATGACCTGCTCCATGGTCATATCGGGGGTCAACGTGGAATCGGACTGGACGAAGCCGGCCTTGTGATCCTTGACGGCCTTGACCATAGCGGCCTCGGACTCGGGGGTCTGGGAACCGTAAATGAAGGACAGGCCACCCTCGGTAGCGAGCGCGACACCCATGTCGACGCCCGAGACGGACTGCATGATGGCTGAAACCATGGGGATGTTCAGGGTGATTGCCGGCTTCTCACCGCGCTTGAAGCGGGTTAGCGGCGTCTTAAGAGAGACGTTGTTAGGGATGCACTGCGAGGATGAGTAACCAGGGACCAGCAGATACTCCGAAAACGTGTGGGACTCACCGGGAAAGAACGTAGCCATGTTTCTCCTTTTTCCATGCGACCGGTCGGCTGCAGGCCTCGTAGGACCCAGCCCAACCTTGGGCGCCCAATACTGGGGAAGTATCTTAACGCACTTTGACTGCTACAATGCATGATTTAAGAAGAGCACACGAGGGCTTGACGCAGGCTTTGCGTTTGCCCAGCAAACACTTTAGCGGGGAGACGTAAGGCACATGGAGTACAAGACGACGGCAAAGTTGGTCATTCAAGCGTGCGACAAAGATCTGCCGGGCGTGTTTGGTCATGGCTGTGTCTTACTGCTTCAGGGCATCGCCCGCGAGCACTCGCTCAACCGTGCCGCCAAGAGCATGGGTATGGCGTATTCCAAGGCCTGGCGCATTGTGAACGAGGCCGAAGGACAGCTGGGCTGCAAGCTCATCGAGCGCGACGGCGCCCGCGGGTCCACGCTCACGCCGGCAGGCGAGCGCGCCATTGAGGTCTATGAAACGCTGCAGGCCGAAATCAACGAAGTCATCGCCGCGAAGGCCAACGACCTCATCGCCAGCATCAAAGAGTAGCTTATTTGGGACGGGGCTTTTTAGCTACACAACCCCTTCTCATAAGTTGCGGTGAAATAGGGACTGTTTATGCGGTTAAAGCCGTAAATCAATCCATATTTCACCGCAACTTATGGAGTTGAGGATGATTTAGCTAGATCCGGAGGGCGGTGTCTAGGGTGGCAGCCACTACCAGGGGATCATCAGTGCCGGCGAAGAGGCGGATGGTGCTTGCCTGCTTGCCGCGTGGGACCGAAAGGCGCGTCGTTGCGCCGCCTGCGGGTGATGTGCGGAATTCGTCCGGCAGTATGCTGAAAAATTCACCCGCGATGCAGTCCATCAGGTCAAACTCTACTGCCGGGCCAAAACCGTGCTCCAGGATGCCGGTCGCGATGGCATGGTCGGGATGCGAGGTCAGCCCGGGATAGCACACGTTGCGTACCATCTCGTTGGCGGCCAGATACTCGGCCAGCGCACGGGCGCGGTCGAAGTGCGCCTGCATGCGGGTGTCGATCGTGTCGAGCCCGTGCTCTAGAATCTCGGCCTCATCGGAGGACAAGTCGAGCGCAGCCAATCCGCACCCCTCGAGCAGGGCATGCGCGCACTCGGCCGCGGCATCCACGCGATGGCGCTTAAGCTGCGAGCGCGCCACCGAAGCGGCGACGAGCTTGTGCGGCGCAACGCCGGCACACACGCGGTCGAGCGCCTCGAGCGAAAGCACGGCGCCCAGACGCAGCGGGTCGCACCCAAAGACACCAGACACAGTGTTATCAACCACGAGCAGCGCACGTGCCTCACGCGCCGCCCGACCCAGCACGCGCAGATCGGCTACACGCAGGCCAAATCCGCCGATGGAGTTGACGAACCACCACAGGTGCGGCCCCTCGACATCAAACGAAGCATCAAATCCCTCGGACGCAGCAGCAAACGCCGCAGCCGCGGGCTCCCCCACCAGCGCAACATCGCAGCCATCAAAGCCGCAGGCAAACGCATCGGCAAAGTCGTCCGCAAAGGCCACCAAGCGATCGCCGGGCTGCACAATCCCCAGCATCGACAGCGCCGCCGGCACATGCGGGGCCGCAACAAGACGCGCCTCACGCGCACCGGCCCTCAAAGCCCAAGCCTCTTCTAGCTGCTGTACATCCACACGGCACCGTCCCTTCAAAACAAAAACCCACGATGCGGGTGTTTCCCGCATCGTGGGCAACGGCTGCAGTATAGCGCCGATATACGACGAATCGCTAGATGTTGAGCGCGTGGTAGGTCATGCTCGCGCCGGCGGCGTCAACGGTCACGCCATAGGCCTCGGGATAGATGCGCGTCGAGAACACGAGCGCACCGTCATTGACGAACACCTCGACCGACGAAACATCGCCAACAATGCGCACGTTGCGCACCTCGTCGACGGGCTCCCAGCGCACCGTGCGCCCACAGCCGGCAGAAGCGCGCGATTCATTCACAAAGCGCATCTCAAAGCGCGCGGGCAGCTCGCCTTCGGCCGGCAGGAACGAAAGCAAAAGCTCGCCATCAACGGTCGCGGCAAACGCACCGTCAACGCCATCGACCCTAACGTCAAAGCAGGTATCGCCGGCAACCTCCAACGTGCCCTCCCCCACGCTCACCGAGACATAATGATGCTCAATCTCGCGCGCCGGCTGCTGCAACACCACGCCGTCGGCACCAACCGTAAGCTCGCGCGGCACCGTCATGCAGTGCTGCCAGCCCGCCACCAGCGTAGGCGCATTGCCATAGGTCGGCTCATCGGGCATGCCCATCCAGCCAATCAGAATGTGACGACCGTCCTCGGCGACAAACTCTTGCGGCGCGTAGAAGTCAAAGCCGGCATCCCACAGGCGAAACGTACCAAGCTCATACTCGCCAGCGCCATCGGCAATGTCACCGCTAAACGGCATATAGCCTGCGGCATACACATTGCCGCGATCCCAGTGACCACCCTCAAGACCCTGCGGCGAGAAGGACAGGAACTTCGCAGGTACGTCTCCATCCGCCTCGAGCTCAAGGTAGCCCGGGCACTCCCACATAAAGCCAAAACGCTCGGGCGTCGACACGCGATTCTCGAGCTCCCAGCTCAACATGTCGCGCGAGCCATACACCAAGATCTCGCCCACATCGCGCCCGGCGCCCTCGCCGTGCATGGCGCAAAAACGACTCTCGACATGCGGCCCGTCAACGCGACGACGCGCTCCCAGCACCATGTGGCAGCGGCCGTCCGCATCGCGCCACACCTTGGGATCGCGCACATGGCAGGTCAAATCCTCGGGATAATCCTCGGACGCCAGCACCACGCGCTTGGCACCAAACGTCTGGCCGTCGGTGCTCTCAACATAAATGGTATCGGCACGGCGGCCCGTATTGACGTAATCGTACGTCCCATCCGCATCGGAAAGCTTAACGTTGCCCGTATACAACACGCGAATGCGGCCATCCTCGGCAAGCGCAGAACCGGAATACACACCATGGCAATCGAACGGCTCGTCGGGCAGCAGCGGCGCGCCCACGTAATCCCAGGTCATCAGATCGCGGCTCGTGGCATGGCCCCAAGCTTTTACACCACCCTCGACATCAAACGGCGCATACTGAAAATAGGCATGGAACACGCCACCTGCCTGGCAAAGACCGTTGGGATCGTTGAGCCAGCCCGCCGGCGGCATAAGGTGAAAGCGCTGGCCGTACGCGCCGTGGCCACATTCAGTGGCAGCCGCCTCAACGGCGGCAACGAGCTTTGCCAGGTCGCGACCAAGTGCATTAGACATAGAACGTCCCTTTCAAATCTAAGATGTGGCGGCACCAACCGGGGACGCCAAATACAAACGGGAAAACCCGCAGGCACACAAGCCCGCGGGCACTCCCAACGAAATACTTAAGCCTGCTCAGCCGTCTTGGGCTCATCCTTGTACAAAACAAACGAGATGGCAAAGGACACAAGCGCGGCAACCGCGAACATAATGGCATACTGCACAGGCTGGGCCAGGCACAGCAGGATACCGAAGATGCCGGTAACGCCGGTACCCGAAGCCGCAAGCGAGGTGAGCGCGCAGACCAGGGCACCGCAGCCACCGCCGATGCAGCCGGCGATGAAGGGCTTAAAGAAGCGCAGGTTCACACCAAAGATAGCCGGCTCGGTAATGCCCATGAAGGCGGACAGGGCCGAAGGAAGCGCCAGACCCTTGATCTTGGCATCGCGGGTCTTAAAGGCAACGGCGAGCGCGGCGCCACCCTGGGCGATGTTAGCGGCACTGGCGATGGGCAGCCAATAGGTCACGCCGTACTGAGCAAGCTGGCCCAGGTCGATGGCGGTGTACATCTGGTGGATGCCGGTGACGACCGTGGGGGCATAGAACAGACCGACGATAAAGGAGCCGATACCAAACGGCAGGGTGAGCAGGGCCTGAATCAGGCCGAGAACGGCGTTCTCCGCCCACACAAAGACAGGGCCGACGGCGATGAGCGTCACAAGCACGGTCACGAACACGGAGACGAGCGGGGTGACAAAGAGGTCGAACATCTCGGGAACGATCTTGTGCAGGCGCTTCTCCAGGAAGGCCAGGATCGCACACGCGATAACGATGGGGATAACATGGCCCTGATAACCAACCCACTCAAAGCTGTACACGTCGGGGATGACGGTGACCATGGTCTGCACGCCCTCGGAGGCAACCGTGTAGGCACTCTGCAACGAGGAGTTGATGAACGCGCCACCGACAACGGCGCCCAGGTACGGGTTGGCGCCGAAGGCCTTGGCCGCAGAGTAGCCGATCAGGATCTGCAGGATGCCAAAGGACGTTCCCGAGACCAGGTCGGCAATCTTGTAGATGCAGTTATTGGTATCGAGCGCGATAAAGCCGTTGGAAGCCATAAAGTTGAGGGCACTCATAATACCCAGCAGCAGGCCCGAGGCCACGATGGCGGGAATGATGGGGACAAAGATGTCGCCGAGCACCTTAATGGCGCGCATAAAGATATTCTGCTGCTGCGCCGCGGCCTCCTTGACCTCTGCCTTGGAAGCAGCACTGATGCCGCCGAGGGCGATGAACTCGTCATAGACTTTGTTGACGGTTCCGGTGCCAAAGATGATCTGCAGCTGGCCCTGGGCCTCAAAGACGCCTTTGGCGCCGTCGATGTTCTCGATGGCCCCCTTGTCGACCTTGGCGTTATCGGCAATCACCAGACGCAGGCGCGTGGCGCAGTGCGCGGCCGAAACGACATTGTCGGCACCGCCGATATTGTCGAGCACCTCTTGGGCAGATTTGCGGTAGTCCATGACTTCCCTTTCCTTCAGCGGGCGTTTTCGCACCCGGTCATCTTTGCACTTATACTGTAATCGTTTTCAGTTTCATATAGCTGTAATCGTTTTCATATACCGGCGAACGGTAGCATTGAGCCGGTGAAGGGTTGTTTTGGATAAACAACAGTGGTCTAGGGGCAGCAGTGGACGCCCAAAACCTAGACATTCATGAGCTGATGACCAAGTTTGAGCGTTCGCAGGCCGCCCTCCCCTTCCACGCCATCGAGCGTGTCGAGCAACATGTTGGTAGCCTCCACGCCACTGGTCAGGTAACCATAATGCACGGTGGGGATGCCGCCCGTCAGGGCACGCAAAAAGGCGTTGTCACCAAAGCCACTCACGCGACGCACACCCTCGCCTGTGCCGCGCACCTCATCAAGGGCACGCAAGGCACCGGCAGCCATGGTATCGGTCGCGCAGGCGATAAACGAAACATCCGGCACTTCGCCCAGCAGCTCGCGCGCGGCGTGATAGCCCGAATCGAGCGTGAACGAGCCACGTCGAATCAGGTTGGGATCGAGCGCGACCCCCGCGGCCAGCAAACCCGCCTCAAGGCCGCGACGACGATCGTAACCAGCCGCGCGGTCCTCTTCGGTAACGCCGATGTAGGCAATCTTGCCGTCGACACGCCCCGCAAGCGCATGACCCAGCTCGTAGGCTGCCTCGTAATCGTCATGGTAGACGCAGGCCGCGCCCTCGACGTTTTGTCCGATCAGCACAATGGGCACGCGGCATGATGCAATAGCCGCACGATGTTCGTCGGTAATCATGGTTGCAACCAGCACGATGCCGTCAACCGGTTGGTTCTGGAACAAATCGAGGTACTCGAGCTCGCGCTCGGCAACGTTGTCGGTATTCGCGAGCAACATCTGGTACCCGCGGCGACCGAGCACCTGACCGATACCCGCAGTAATGCGGCTCACGGATTCCGAGTTGATCTTGGGCACGATGACGCCGATGAGCTTGGTGGAGCCGGTGCGCAGCGCGCGGGCCTGGTTGGACCGCACGTATCCGGTCTGCTCGATTGCCCGTTTAATGCGCTCGGCTTTATCGGCCGAGATATATCCACCGTTGAGATAACGCGAGACCGCAGCGTTCGAAACGCCCGCCAGCTCAGCGACATCCTTCATACGTACCAAAAAGCACCCCTGACAACGAATTCACAAGCACCATGATACCCAACTATCCGTGGTACTCGCCGTTGTACTGGATGAGCGTTAGGTCCTCGACGCCATCGAGCGCGCGAATGGCATCTGCATACGGCATATCCACACCGTCCGAGAACACCTCGACAGCCATCTCGACCTTGTCACCGCGCATGGTCTTGGACTTCACCGTAAACTTGGTGCGCCCAAACGCGCGCACGATATCATCGCCGGTAGTCTGGCCCGTGTAGTGGATGACCATCATGTACACGCGCGCCTTGTCCTGGTGGCTCGCAAAGCCGGCGATCATCACCACAATCACCACCGCCGTGAGCCCCACGAGCGCATACATGCCGGCGCCCGCCGTAATGCCCGTGGTAATGGCCCAAAACAGATACAGCAAGTCGAGCGGGTCCTTGACCGCCGTACGGTAACGCACGATGGACAGGGCACCGACCATACCGAGCGAGATGACCACGTTGGTCGAGATCGCGAGCGTCACCATGCACGTCAGCACGCACATGCCCACAAGCGTCACGGCAAAACTGCGCGAATACACCACGCCGGTAAAAAAGCGCTTGTACACGTAATAGATCAGGATGCCCATGGCGAGCGCCACGAGCAGCGACAGGCCGATCTTGGCAGGGTCGACCTGACCAAACGCCTCCAAGACGGAGTTCTTAAAAAAGTCCCTGGTGCTCATGGTCTAAATATCCCCTCGGTTCTCAAAATCCGATTCCCAGTAGTTAAAACCGCGCAGGTAGGCAGTCTTTTCGTAACACAGGCAGTACTTGGAGACCGCCGTAAGCTCGGCCGCGCCCGGCGGCACCATATCGCGCACCAGCTGCGGGCAAAACTCCGTAAACTTGACCTCCATCACCAGCTTGCCAGGCTCCAGGACCGGCAGCGCGGGCAGCGTCGCGTCAAAAATGTCGAAGCTACCCACCGCGGCGCGCACATCCATGTCAAACGTAATGCGCACCGTGCCCTCGTCCATCACCCACGGCTCGCGCTCGTAGTCCACGATGGTCCGCGGGCGCATCACGTTGCAGATGCACTCGATGTAGAACTCGCGACAGAGCGGATAGGGGCTCCTCAGCAAAAAGTCGTAGTCGCCGGCTAGGATCTGCTCAAACTCACCGCGCGTGAGCGGCGCGTCCTCCTTATAGATCCAGCTGCCGTACTTCTTTTTGCGCTCGAGCTTAATCACCTTGTCGCCACCGTTATAGATGCGCACGCGATACTTTTTGCGCATGAGAATACCGGCGTCTTTTTCCTCGTAGGCCGAGTTGCAGTAGTCGTCAAAGTACAGGCTGCGTATGGTGTAACCGCCCGCCCGCGCATGCTTGTCCAGCTTAAACGCCGGCGCCATGCGGCAGGCAAGCGCGGCGTGCTCGCCCTCGTTAATGAGATATTTGAGCTCGTGGCGGTAACGCTCCTGCGTGGTACACGTAGGCGGAGCCGCCAAGCGCTCAAGCAGCACGCTAGCCCTCCTCATACGTGTCCTCCACGACCTTACCGCCGTCCTGCACGTAAAAACACTTCATGCCGTACTGCTTACCATCGTCGGTCACATAGTAGTCAAACGCATCTTGCGTATAGTCGTCGGAGTTGGTGGCGCGCACGCGCACAAAATACTGGCCGGCATCGGGTGCATCGCAGGTCACCTCGGGCAGCAGCACGTCCTCGGCCTTAAAGATCACGTCGGTAATAGCGTTATCACGCGCCAGCTCCACGGTATAGCGAATGTCGCGCGCCTTAAAGTCGTACGACGCGTCCCAATTCACGCGCAGTTTACCGTTATCAATCTGCGGCACGCCAATGTAGAACGGCATTGGCTTCTTATAGCTCTCGCGGAAGCTCTGATAATTCTCCTCGATCTCGGACGGAATCGCCGCGGCGATTTGCTCGTATTGGTCCTTGGTGACAGGCAGATTGTCGATATCGGGCGAAGCAAAGACGAGCGACTCCGTCACCTCGCGATAATGCTCGATCATCTTGCTCAGCCGTTCCTCGGTCAAATACGAGCGCAGGTCCTTGACGGCAGCGTCGAGCTCGCTGCGGAACGACTTGCTACGCAACGCGCGGTTAAACAGCACGTTGCCCCAATAATTACTTACGCCGCGCTCCCAGCTCGCATAATCCGAGAACCCCTTCAGGCTCAGCTCCAGTTTGCGCAGCATGCCATCGTTATCCCAATCCAGGATGTACCAGACCTTGGAGTTAAGCGGGCTGTACAGATAGCAGTTACGGTTCTGCGTATCGCAATTGCCCGTCAAGATCTGAAACGCCATCCAATAGACCAGGTTCTCGGTATCGAAGTAGGTGTCGAGCACATCGTCGATCTTTTGCGTATCGTCGTTGAGCGCATCGAGCATCTCGATTAACTTGGTATGGTCCGAGTCGCCCTTAATCTCGAGCATGCCCTCAAACGCCGTCTGGTTATAGTCAGGGTCATCCGCCAGCTTAATGGTGTCTTCGAAGCGATGGAAATCAAAGCTGTTCACCTTGTACAGGTGCCCGCTCTTATCCAGACCGTGGGCTTTGAGCGCCGTCTTGTTGAGCTGCTCCACCTGCGTAAACAGACCGTAGTCCTCAAAGGTATCGTTGGACTTTTCGGTCTGGTCGCACACCCACAGATGCACAAACTGCGTGCGCAAGCCCATCATCTGGGGAATCCCACGGATGAGGTCATAGGCCATCTTGTTGCGAAAACGCATGCCCTCGCCCATGTGCTTGTTAAGCGCAATCGCGCGCTGCTGACGCCACGTGCCCTTGCCCTTTTTGAGCTCTACCTTGTAGTTCTTTTGCGAGTTCATGCTCGACGTCTGGCCGCGCACCTGCACGGTAGCATTGGGCGCTTCCTCGCCATAGCCCACCTCGCCAGCCACCGGGCCCTTATCATCGCCTGGCTGCAGCAAGCCCATAACCTGATAGCGCGTCACGCCCATGTCGGCATAGTCATAGACCGAGTACGTGTTGATCTCGGCCCACGAATGGTCGGTGTTCTCGGAGCTGTTGCCACGCGAGACCGTCAGATACATGCACACAATGCCCGAATCGTCATAGACCTCGTAGAGGTCATCCTTGTCGCGCAGGTGCTTGGTCTCGCTGGACGCGTCGGCCTTTTTAATCTTGCCCTGCTTCTTGGTCTTTTTGGTCGAGGATTCGTCCTGCGAAGAGCAGCCCGAAAGCAGCAACGTGCCGGCAGCCGCCTCGATCAAGCGGCGGCGCGATATCATCCTATCGGTCATCAGGACCTCCCCAATGGTTGCGATACACGCGAACCACCGTGCGCTCAAACGCACCATGCGGCTCGCCCTCTAGACGCAGCTCCTCGTAGCGCTGCTCGGCACGATCGAGTAAGCGGCCCAGCTCCGTAAAGCGACCCGTCTTGTCGGTCGCCACAATGGGCTGCTGACTCAGGATACGATACGGCAAGTTGGCAGTATAGGTATCGAGCCGCATGAGCGCCACAACAAAAAACACCGCCGCGCCGAGCAAAAAGCCAAAGCCATAAAACTGCTGCGGAAAGAACAGCGAGACGATGGTCGCCAGCCCCGCCACGCCCGCGAACAGCCCGGAAGCAAGCACGGCGCCCTTGTAGTCGGTAAAGTACAGCAAGATGAGCATCACCGTATTGCCCACGGCATACAGGCCATAGCCCACACATAACGTGCGAAAATACCCGTGCATCAGGTTGTTGAAGCCCAGTGGCAGGGCCGAGAGCACCGTGGTCTCGAGCGAAATGACCGCCGCCGTAACAAACAGCTGCTTGAGCGCACAAAACCGCAGCTCCCGGTTGAGCGTGGCGAGCATTTCCTCCTCGGCCACCACGATGTCGCCCACCACGCCGCCGTCGTTAAACAGGCTGTAGTAGTCGCGGTAGCGCGGGTAGAAGTTGACCTCGACCGACACCACAAAGTTGACGGTCGTGACCAGAATAGTCAAAAACGCAAGCAACGCCGGCACATCATGATAGGGCGCGCCGTAAAAAAGGCCTTTGACCTGCACGCCAATGGGCCCTGCCCAGATAATCACCAGGTGCGCAAAGAGCCCCAGGTTGGTAAACAGGCCCGTGAGCGCCAGCGGCATAAACTGATCGAGCCACTGCAAAAAGAGCCAGGGGCTGCGATCGCTCTGAGGAAAGTACCGGTACAGCAGCACCACGTCCCAGGCGAGCATCGCACCGTAGCCCAAGGCGATCGAGGCCAGCAGGCCCTCGACCGGCGGCAGTCCCAGTGCCAGCGCGGCCAGGGCGCACAGACACGCCACGCCAATGGCGGCCGCAAAGCTGCACAGGATGCCGCGGTAATCCTTAATAGCGGTGAGATAGCTCATGCCGTTCCAGTTGACGATCATAATGTTGAACAGCCACAGGCACAGCAGCCCCTGCAGCAGCGTGGCGCCCGAGAACAGCAAAAAGACGCCGTAGAGCACCGTGCCCGCAACGAGCATGATGGCGTTGGAACCCCAAAACGAGGGCAAGACCTCTTCTTCGCGCTCGGCAAACAGCATGTCGGCCAAAAAGCGCGTGACCGGCATGGAGAAAAAGCTCGTGAGCGCAAGCGACGCCAGCAGCGTATACGTCACCATGCACACCAGCAAATCCTGGTTGGCACGTCCCACACCCCACAGACCGCACAGCACTAAGATACCCACCTGGAGCAGCACGCCCAGCAGCATGGGGCCCGTGCACACAATGCCGGCGTAGCCATAGGCGCGCATCGTGGCAAACAGACCCTTGCGCCTAAACAGGCGCTTGAGCTCAAAACCAATTCCGGCCACCGGCTACTCCCCCTCTCTGGGCAGGTTAAACGCACACGCCGTCTCGTCGTACAGCGCGCGATAGTTGGCGAGCATCTGCTCGTGCAGGTAATAGGTCGCCACGCGACGCTGGCCGCGCTCCCCCATCTCGATACGGCGGGCTCGGCTCGCGCACATGCGTTCCATGGCATCGGCCAAGCCCTTGCGATACATGGGCGGCGTCACAAAACCCGCCACGCCAAAGTCGTCACCCGGAGCGCCTTCGAGCAGCTCGCGGCAGCAGCCCACCTCGGTCGTCACGCAGGGGCGACGCGCTGCAAGCGACTCCAACACGCTGAGTGGCTGGCCCTCGGAGATGCTCGTTAAAATGGTAAAGTCGAGCTTTTCCATGTACTCGACAACGTTGACGCGCCCGGTAAAGATCAGGTCGCGCACGCCCAATGTCTCCACCAGCGCGTGGCACTCGGCACCGTACTCCTCGTCATCCACGCCGCCCATAATATGCAGGCGCACCTTGGGCAGGCGCTCGTGCAGCTCAAAGAAGGCATAGATCATGGTCTTGACGTCCTTGATGGGCGCCAGGCGCACCACCGCGCCAATATCCACCCAGCCGTCATCGAGCTTTAAGGGAATGTCCTTAAAGCGGTCGAACTGGATACCGTTGGGGATGACCAGGCACTTGTCCGCATCGCAGCCCATGTCGATCTGCGTCTTGCGGGCGTTATGAAACAGGCTCGTCACGCGAAAGGCGCGACGGTAGATCTCCTCCGAAAGCAGGTAGAAAAAACGAATCCAGCGGTCCTTAAAAGACGGCACCACCCAGTCGGCGCGAATGATCTCCTCCTCGCGCTCGCGGGTATAGATGCCATGCTCGGTTAGCAATGCCGGCGCGTTATGAACGCTCGAGCCAAGACTCGCAAGCAGACCGCCGTAGCCGGTCGAGATGGCGTGATACACGTCTGCCACCGGAACCTCGCTGCCCAGCAGATAAAGCACGGGCAGCAACATCGAACGCATGGTGTGGAATGCATCGGCAAAGGGCGTGTACGGGTACTCGGCCAGGCACACGTCGCGGAAGATGTCCATAAACGTGCGGCTCTGCAAAAATGAGAGCGGGTGGACGCGGCGGTGCTGGAAGATATCGAACAGCACATCCCAGTCGGGGTTGGACAGCGACACAAGCCGGCGCAGCGCCTCGCGCTCGCGCTCGTCAAAGCCGACTTCCTCCTGCTCGCCCGAGAGTCGCAGGGCATCGTCCAGGAACACCTCGTGCACCTCGACGACGTTGTCGGGCAGCTCGTAGACAAACTTACCGCGGTCGGCAGCATGCGCGCCAATCACCCACAGCACAAACTCGTGCTCGGGCATGGCCTGGATATAGCCGTGCATCCAGGTGGACACGCCGCCGTGCACATAGGGGTAGCAGCCCTCGAGCACCAAGCAGATTCTCATTTGTCGCCACCCTCCTTGCGCGCAATCGTCACGGTCTTGTCCGTGGCCTTGACCAGGTACAGGTCGCCCGTCAGATGCGTAATCTCGCCACCGGACACCGTACCCGGCTCGCCGTTATTGGCGCGGAACATAAGCCACGCCTCGTCGTGGAAGTTGCCCAGGTTGAGCGTCCAGGCATCGTCGCTCGTGTCCACGCTCACCGTCACGGACGCAAAGCGCTGGATGGCACCCGAGCATTCCGAACCCGTCTGGTGACGCAGGTCGGGCGCGGACTTGGTCAGCCAGTCCAGGTAATCGGTCAGGCCGCCCTTGTAGACCTCCCAGCCTTCCTTGGCGCCGCGGTCGGGATCGAGCAGATCGTCGGGATGCATAAAGTGCGTGCTTACATAATGCATATTGAGCTCGGACACCGCAGCGAGACGCATGTAGGAATCATCGACCATGCCGCCCGATACAATGCGCGGCTGCTCCACGATGCCGTCGCTCGCCACGCCAAACTCCTGCACGTAGGGCAGATCGGTTCCGTCCTCAAAATACGTACTGGCAATGGTCTTAATGCGCGGCACGTCCTCGCCAATGATCTTGCGGGCACGGGCCGAAAGGATATTCGACGGCGGCACATAAACCGAGCCGTGCGCATTGGGCAGCACCTCGTCCTGAAAGGCGATAAGCTCGTTGAGCGATGCAACGAGCGTCTCCTTGTTCTTCCACGTCTTGTAGTCGTACAGCGTTCCATAGTCGGTGTCCCAGAGCGCCAGCGGCTGATGGTTGTAGCCGTGAAAGCCCAGCTCTCCGCCCATCTGTAGCAGCATGCCGCCAAAGTAGCGGAACTGCGTGGTATCGGGCTGGCGCGCGGGCTCGGTCTGATTGACCGCGTCCTCGTAGTTTTCGATCATCACGCCGGTATAGCGAATGCCGTATTTTTGCGCGAGCCTTTGCAGATCGGGCCACCAGACCTTGGCATAAAAATCGGCAATAGAAAGGCCATAGTCGCGCTTAATGTAAGTGGCGTCGCCCGAGGGCACGGGGCTGGGAAAGTCATCCAGATAGAAGACGGCGCTGTTGATGACCGGATAGGCCGTGGCATCGCCCAATAGGCTCACGGCCGCGGCATAGAAACCGCGCATGACCTTGGCGTAGATACCGATATTGCACACCACGGTACGGCCGCTGCCGCAATCGCTCGACCAAATAAGCGGAGTACCCGTGTCACCGGTTTTAGCCCACACGTGGGCCGTCTCACGCAGCGAAACCGAAAGCGACGAATCAAAGGGATCCGAGAGCTCATAACGCTGGCCACCGCCGATCATAAAGTCCTCGCTCGGCACGATGCTCTCTGCCGTCGCATATTCATAGCCGGCAGAATCGATGCCCAGCTTGGGACCGATTGCCTGCAGATAGCTCGAATTGTCCGGCGTCATGGCGAGCATCAGCGAACCGCCGGCGCTCACCCAACTCATAATGTCGGAGAGGTGCGTACCGAGCCCGTCGAGCGACGGCATCAGTAAAATCACGCGGTCGAAGGATGTGAGGGAAGGAATCGCATCAACACCATCGGTGGCAATATCCACATCGCGGTGGGCGATCTTCATGTCAAGCAAGATCTGGTCGAACTGCTCTTTGACGTCCTCGACGCCATCTTGATCCGAGTCGGTAATAACCAAGCACGTGGGCTTTTGGCCAAACATCGCCGAGGTTGCCGGCACCGCGTCGTTGGCAGCGAGCATGCCCAGCTTATGCTGCCCGGCGCTGTACTGCACGCCGGCACGCTCGATCAACAGCACGGCGGCCATGGCGATAAAGACCGCCCACACCACGAGCAGCCCCATCCAACGAAAATGGCCCGCACGGTCGCGGATATGATGCACCACGCTCATCGGGCCTCCTCTCCTTCGCGCCAAAATGCCAGCCTCTCACGATTTTCGGCATTCAAATACACATGCTGCTTGTCGATCGCGTCGATTACACGCCGTACCGCCTGCCCATCGCGACGAATCACAGCCAAGCGCAGGCAGAGCATCCATACGTCCTGCTCGTCTGACGCATCGATCACCAACTGGCTGGCGACGTCCTCTGCCTTATCGATCTCGCCGGCATCGGCCAGCGCCGTGGCGTAGCGGATGCGCAGCGCCGGCCCGTCCTCGCGTTCGCAACGACGCGCGAGCAAGCGCGCATACTGCTGACGCTGAATCTGTGCCACGCGGCCCTCTGCCAAACCCGAGTCCAGATAGGCGCCCAAAAAGTCGCAATACGCATCCAGGTTATGCGAACTGGGATCGGTCTTAAACGCGCGCTCCAACTGCTGCAGCTTAAGGTCGGACTCCTTGGAAATCTGCGCCACCGCCGTCGCGGCATAGTGCGCAACCTCAACATCGTCGTTGAGTTTTGCTGCCTGCAACTGCGCGAGGTATGCATCCGGATCCTCGGTAAGCATGGAGAGCATCAGACGGCGGCGGTCGCCCGGGTCGTTGACGATCAGCGCTTCCTCGAGCGGCACCACGCCATCATCGCCCTCGCGCCCCTGCACGAGCAAACTGCGATGCATGTCGTCGTTAATGCGCAGCGTCTCCAGCGTGGCGTCCTTATGGTCGTCGCCGAACACCGCGCTACGCACCGAGAGTAGCACCACCAGCAATGGGCCCCACAGCGGTACGAGCACCATCACAGCAAGCATGTGCCCTCGAACCGGCAGCAAGCCCAGTTTCATAAGCGTCCACAGCACCAGACACACCAGCGCATGAATTAATAGCAGTACGGTAGCAACAACAAGCGAGATCAAGCGGCCTCCCCTTCACCGCTTACGGTGGGCGCGATGCGCTGCAGCAGGGCCACAACGTCCTCGCTGCCGACGGGTTCCACCGTAATGTGCTTGGCGGCCATGCGTTTGCAAATAACGGGCAGGTCGGCCTCGGTCGCCTGACGCATGAGCAGGTAAAGTGTGTCTCCATCGACCAGGCCCGCAGCGTCACTCTCGCGAATCGCCGACCCAATAGCGCCGACCAGCTCGCCAACAGGCTCCATGCCCGGAACCACGCGCAAGAGCAAGAAGCTTCCCATCTTATTATCCGCAAGCGCCTGCTCGGCGGCGAGTTCCTGGCCAAAGGCGTCGTGGTTAAGCACGCACGTGCCGGCAACGCAGCGCTTATCCTGCGCCACGGCCTCGTAATCGAAGGCGCGTCCCAGCGCGCTTTCCACCAGGCCGCACAGGATGCGGAACAGGTTTTGGTAGTACAGGGTCATTTGGCTTTCTGCCACGTGACGCACAAAGATCAATACGGCTGGGGCTCCATCGCGCTCGATCGCATAGCCAAACATCGGAAGCCCCGACGTCAGTGCGCGGTTCACCCACAAACCCGAGGTCGTACCTTGGAACACGGGCGCAAGGTCATCGAGCGAGAGCGAGCGCGGCACATCGTTGGAAATCGCCGGGCTCGCCGCTACCAGACGCGCAAATGCCCCGCCCGAAACATGGTAGATTGTCACCGAATCGTTCTCGAGAATCTCACCCAGCAGCTCGCAGCACTTGCGGTATATATCACGCGGGTTGAGTACGTCGAGTTCCTGCGTCACGGCAAAGATCTTGCCAAAGCTGTCGTGGCGACCCACAATCTGTCGCTTATAGGCACGCTTGTCCTCAATCGCGTCGTGATAGAGCCGCGTTAGGAACGTGTTACGGTTTCGCACAAGCTCGTTCTCGTCACGCTCCGCCTTAACGGCCTCGCTGTTGCGCAGCTGTACATAACCGCACACGGCGCCCACCACAAAGTACGCAATAAACGGCAGCCAGTTGGAAGGCTCATAGAACAAGCCCTGAAAGGTATAGCCGTACAGGGCAAAATAGCTCACGGCCAGACCAATAGACGCCAGCAGCGCGGCGACCAGGCCAAAGTCGAGCCCGTAGAGCGTGCCAATCAGGACCACATAGAGCAGTCGATAGTCGAGCACGTTGAGCTGGGCAGATTGGGAGAACAGATACTCCAGCAGCTCGAACAACACCCATGCGAAGCACGTCTCCAGGCATTTAATGGGCAGCGCGCGCAGCTGAATGCGATCGATGGCCACACGAAGGGGATTGGCCTTTTTGGTGCGGGCATTAGCCCAGCGGGCGTGGATGGTCGAAAGGTCGCGCAGCAGGTCGTAACGCTGAAACCAGCCATAGCGTTTGCGAATGACATCGCCTGCGGGCAACGCATAGCCGGTCGACTCGCCATAGGCAACGGACAGCCCGGGGAACAGGCCCTGGAGCGCGCCGCCCAAGTCCCCCGTTGTGCGATGGAAAGCATCTGCAACGTCGAGCGTCTCAAAGGTCGCATCCCAACTATCAAAGACGCGATGCACCAGCACCGCTAGCTCCTCCGCGCACAGCAGGGGAAGCGGCACGTCCACGGCCCCTTGGAGTGCTACGGATCCGGTCGAGCACGCCTCGAACAGCGGCACCAGGAACGGATCATTAAGCGCCGCGGAGGCCGTATACAGATAAGGTGTACACAGGATCTTGGCCTGGATGCCATCTTGCGAGGCATAGTAGCGACAGAGGTCGTTGGCCGCGCGGGCAATAATGCCCTTGCCCGTTTGGGCGGCACCGTCTATGGCATTGGAGGCATCGTCAACGCCCGCCGCCCCATCGGCGCCCTCCGCGCCCGCAGGGCCCGCCACAAACAGCAGCTGCACACGGCGGCCCATGCAGGCACGAAACACCGAGCGCAGCAGCTCAATATCGCCAAAAGTCTCGGTATGCGGAGTGAGATAAGTGGAGAGGTAGACCACGCGGTCGAACTCATAGGCCTGGTCCAGGTGGCGCAGCAGCTCTTTCCACGAGCCGTGAGACGATGAATCGCGCTGCGCATCGTCGGCAGCTAAAACCTGAACATGGTCACCGGGAAACGCCTTGGCACAAAAGTCGTCGTCAACATACGCGGTATTGCCAACAACCAGCACCTCCATGGCGCGCCCCTTCCCTTAAATTCCACTTTTGCCATAGTCAAACATGCGTATTGTACGCTGTCAACGCAAGCCAAGCGCAACTTTCAAAGCTGTTTTAAGAACATCTTCAGAGGATGAGGGGGTGCCAAGGGCCTGAAAGGGCACTTAATTCGGAAGTATGCGGCAAATTCCTGGCATGCCGACCACACCGAATATAGGCAACGCTTCTACCTGCGGTTCCTTTATGCGGAAAAGCCGTTGTGCTCAGGGGATCCAGAATTTGCCGCATACTTCCGGCGGGTGATTCCAGAAGTGCGGTGAAAAACCGAGATCTGTCGAGCAGACCCCGGTTTTGGGCATCAGCGACCTGCGGTTTTGTTAGCAAAATTCGAGATGTGCTCGGCTAGTTCCGATTTTCCCCGCACTTCTCCCACGCACCAGACTCGCAATAGCCCGGCGCAATCCGCCCCAAACAGCCCGTCCAAGTTCTTGCGATACTCGATGCTTCGGTCTCTCGACATTGCCTGAGCGAGTGCACTCAGCCAACCGCCACGAGCAAACAGGAGGCCCGGCGCAGTTCATTCGCTACTGCACCGGGCCTTCTTCTTAACCAACTAGTCAATTCGTTCCGTACGTCTCAAATATCGATCAAATTGAGGAACGGTAAAATCAACCTCTCCCCTTGCAGCGGAGTAAATCATGCCCTTACTAATTAATTGAGCTCGAAGGGGTCCAATAGACGAAACGTCTCTCCCCATATAATGAGCCACATTCGCAAGCGTGCAAGGAAGCTCGCCGCAGCGCACCATGGCAATCAAAAACTCCTTTTGCCTTGGCGTGCATCGATCATATCGAACACTAAAGAAACCTTCGTCAAGACGTGCATCCGTTATAGAAGTGCAGTTGAGCACGGTTTCTAGAGAAATGAACTTACTATCAGATGAAGTCCAAATGGTCGAACAAAGCTCCTGGACGAAATACGGGTATCCCTCTGTATAGTCAATAATGGTATTGACCGCCTCGTCGGAATAATGCACGTCAAGCTTTTGCGCGGGCCTGACAATAGCCTCAACCGCCTTGTCATGGGGAAGCGAATCGACCTTCACAAAGCTAAACTGCCTCTCGGAATAGGTCTTGGCTTCGCCCAACATCTTTAGAAGCTTGGGCAGACCGGCGCAGCCAAACATAACAGGAAGGCCAAGCTGGGTCGCGCGATGAAGCGCGCACGACAATGCTTCAAGTTCTTCTTTACTGGCATACTGCAACTCGTCAATTCCAATAAATATCGAAGATCCTGCAGCTTGAGCATATTTTCCCAGAACGACGAGCACATCGGTAAAATCGCCAGATAGGTTATGAGACGAGGCGAGAGCCTCCCCCAGAGCCTCTTCATTAAAGCCCAAAGACAATGAGCCATCGCCCGCATCAACAGATAACGTTAACGATGTAAACAAGTTCTTAATCTGCTCCAATTTACTCTTAACGAGTTCAATTCTATTGAGCGAAGCCGATAGCGTACAGCAAGCCGAAGCCAAAGGTGCAATCAAACCCTTCTTCTCTTCGACCTCAATGTGGCGGACAAGAACACCTTCGCCCTCGGCTATTGATTCAATCGAGTTAAGCAGCACCGTTTTGCCAACACCCCTAAGGCCGTACAAAACGAGAGAACGGCTCTGATAGTTTGCAGCAAGCGCCTTGAGCTGAAGAGAGGCCGATTCGAGGATATCGTCGCGCCCGGCAAGATATTTGGGCATCGCGCCGGCACCGGGCGTATACGGATTGCGATAATCAATCATTGCAAGCTCCTAAAGAATAACGACCGACCGACAATTTTGAAACATAATACCAAGACACCGATATAGCGGGCCATCGCAAACAGAAGCAAATCGAGCAGGGCGGCTCACGACACCTTACCGTGAGTCGCCCTCAATCGTTGTACATTTAATCTCGGAGATTTAATCTGGAATTTTAATACCTCGATAGAATCTCATCTCTATTATCTTTGAGATACTCGTCCAAATCCGGCACAGCAAATTGAACATAGCCCCTCTGAGGCGCCTGGATAACTTCTCGTGAAAGCAGCTTGGCCCTAACAGAACTCAGCTCACTCGTCTTTTTACCAAGGCGTTTGGCTAAATCCGAGGTCTTGGATTGCCTACTATCCTCGCACATGGCATACAGGTAGTTGATTTCATTACGGGAAAGACCCGAAATTGCAGGCTCGTGGACCACGTCGTGGAAACGAGCTTCGGCAAGCAGGATACCTTCATCAACATCGCGCTCACTAACGAGAGTTGATTTCTCCCGATGAAGGTTGGCGCGCTGCCAGATTGAATACCCAACAAGCTGAACTAAAAACGCATAGCCTTTTGTTGCTCTCGCCGCTTTTGAAAGCAAATCCCCGTCGAGAGAAAGGCCGGTTGCGCTAAAGCTATCACTCAAAGAAAGTGCAATCTCGATTTGATTGATAGGAGCAAGGTCTTCGGGAACCGCGCGGCGAAGAAAAGTAAGTGCCTTGCCGTTAATGAGATCCATAACGCCCGATGGCAATCCGGCAAAGGCAAGAGCGATGTTGGTTTTCTCCCCAATGAGTAATTGAACTGTTGAGGCAATAATACGCATTTCCTCAACTGGGGCATCTTGGACTTCATCAACAGCGATGAACAAGCCCTTTGAGCCCTGTGCAATCTGCTTTAGTTTTGCCCGAAGGCTCATTTCGCTTGAAGAAATGTCCAACTTGGCAGAAGCAATACCAACGTTAGCGCCAAGCGAAGCGGAGGAAAAAGTCAGTTGGTCTTGAATCTGCTCCATAAGATCGTGCGACAAACGCGGACCAGCCGAAACAACAACGGCCTTCCAACCCAGCTCAATCGCTCGGTCGCGCAGATCGCAAAGAAGAACCGTTTTCCCCGACCCGCGCGGGCCTGTGATTCGCATAAGACGTGCGGGGGCGCCAACGCCGGACACGAGACCCTCCACGAACTCGAGAGAGATATCATCACGACCGATGATTCGAGGAGGCTCCGCACCGGCGGTCGGACGAAACGGATTGTAGAACTTGGCTTTATCCATAACCAGAATCCTCAGGCAAACGTCGCTTATATAGATTTATAAACTAGTATATATGTATATATAGCTTTATAAGCGGCTATACAATCGATAATGTAAAGAGAATTCATCCCATCCTATTTCAGACCTTTAAAACCAATACAAAAAAGCAACGGCTATACTTCTAACGGCAACAACCAGACTTTGGAGATCAATGTGAACTCAAACAACATTGCCGTTATCATCCCCTGCTACAACGAAGCACTAACCATTGCAAAGGTAGTAGATGATTTTCACCGAGAGCTTCCCGAAGCAACGGTCTACGTCTACGACAACAACTCGACTGACGGCACTGCACAAATCGCACGCGAACACGGGGCAACCGTTAAATTCGAACCGCGTCAAGGTAAAGGCAACGTCTGCCGCCAAATGTTCCGCGATATCGAGGCCGATTGTTACCTTATGGTTGATGGAGACGACACCTATCCGGCGGAGTCAGCGCGCGCACTGTGCGAGCCCATCCTTGTCGGCGAAGCGGATATGACCGTAGGCGACCGACTTTCCAACGGCACATATGCCGAGGAGAACAAGCGCGCCTTCCATGGCTTTGGCAATAACCTCGTACGCAGCATGATCAAATGGATCTACGGCTACAGCTTCGACGATGTCATGACCGGCTATCGCGCCATGAGCAAGCCCTTCGTCAAGACGTTCCCCGTTCTTTCTGAAGGGTTTCAGATTGAGACAGAGCTATCCATCCACGCCGTAGACCACCGCTGGCGCATTAAAGATGTACCCATCGAGTATCGCGACCGCCCGGTTGGTTCGGAGTCCAAGCTCAATACCGTAAGCGATGGCATTCGAGTGATTGCCATGATTGGCACTCTCTTTAAGGACTACCGTCCGCTTAAGTTCTTCTCACTTGTTGCGCTTGTCTTTGCGGCGATCGGTCTTATCCTAGGAATCCCCCTCATCACAGAATACCTTGCCACCGGTTTGGTGCCTCGCTTCCCTACCGCGATTCTCGCAGCCGCATTTATGTTCCTGTGCGGATTGTCACTCGCCACAGGCTTCATCTTGGATTCCGTGGCGAAAGTAGAGCGCAAGCAGTGGGAGCTGAGGGTGTATGAGGAGAGCGCGGATAATTAATGGCACGACCAGCCGAATGAATATCCGCTATATTTAATTTAATGAGAATCAGCCTCTTTAAGACCGAAAGGGTTGCCATCGACATCCGGTACAAGTAGCTTCAACCTCGATGCCGCGATGCATTATGAATGGCAGCCTCTACCAGTCTAAGAGCGTTTATCTTGCCGGGAGGCACCCATGAATATTACCGTCGCAGGTCTAGGCTACGTAGGCCTTTCACTCGCCTGCTTGCTTTCCAAACACAATGATGTCATTGCCATCGACATTAACGAGAGCAGAGTAGCTGACATCAACAACGGCATCTCCCCCATCAAGGATGCATTCATCGAGGCATATCTAGCAGATCGCCCGACTTCGCTACGTGCCACCACCGATGTAAAGAAAGCATATGAGATAGCTGATTACATCGTCATAGCTACGCCAACCAACTATGACGATGTCACACACTACTTCGACACCTCGAGCATCGAGAGCGTCCTGGATCTGGTCAAAGAAATCAACCCTCGCGCCGTTGTAGTTATTAAGTCCACTATCCCTGTTGGCTACACCAGGGATATCAGTGCCAAATACCCCGAGCTCCAGATCATCTTCTCCCCCGAGTTTTTGCGCGAAGGCCACGCACTTGAAGACAATTTACACCCCAGCCGAATCGTTGCCGGAATCATTGAGGAGGCCGACCGCGAAGCCGCTCAGACCTTCGTCAACCTTTTGGACAAAGGCTCCGAGGACGCCGGGACAGAAATTCTAATAACTGGCTCAACCGAGGCAGAAGCTATCAAGCTATTCGCCAACACGTATCTAGCGCTCAGGGTTTCATACTTCAACGAGCTCGACACCTATGCCAAAAGCAAGGGCCTCAATGCGTGCGAAATCATTAAGGGCGTTTGCCTTGATCCGCGCATTGGAACCCATTACAACAACCCCAGCTTCGGCTATGGCGGCTACTGCCTGCCAAAGGATTCCAAGCAACTCCTTGCAAATTTTCAAGATGTTCCTCAAAATCTGATTCGCGCTATCGTCGATTCCAACAATACACGTAAACAATTCATTGCCGATCAAGTGCTAGCAATGCAACCAAAAATCGTTGGAGCATTCCGCCTTACAATGAAAAGCGGGTCCGACAACTTTAGGCAAAGCTCGACTCTCGATGTCATTGAACTGCTCAAGGCAAAGAGCATCAAAGTCATAATTTATGAGCCCACCAGTAGTGAAACAAACCTACTTGGCTGCACCGTTGTTAATGACATAGAGCTATTCAGAAGTCTAAGCGATGTCATTATTGCCAATCGCTACGACCCTATCCTTGATAGCGTGCAGCAAAAAGTGTACACAAGAGATTTATGGAACAGAGACTAAATAAGGGGTCGCGCCATTCAGTGCGGCCCCTTTAATTATTCAAGGTGCTCCATGGCGGATTCGAACCGTCGACCTTGGGATTAGAAGTCCCCTGCTCTATCCAACTGAGCTAATGGAGCGGATAAGAAGTGATTATACCCTAATTGAATTGATCGCGGTATGCTTTGCAAACCGCATCAACGGGACCGTCCATGCGAAGATCGCCCTTCTCGATCCACACAGCGCGCTGGCAAATACGCTCAACCTGATCCATTGAGTGCGAAACGAATAGGACAGTAACATCACCGGATTCAATAAAATGTTGAATTCGCCTTTCGCACTTTTCCTGGAAGAACACATCACCAACCGACAGCGTTTCATCAACAATCAAAATATCAGGCTCGGTAATCGTAGCAATTGCAAAGGCAATACGCGCCACCATACCCGAAGAAAAATTCTTTAGCGGCATATCGACAAAATCATTAAGCTCAGCAAAATCGATGATCCCGTCAAAGTTTGCATCGATAAATTCCTTGGTATATCCGAGAAGCGAACCGTTAAGGTAGATATTCTCGCGAGCCGTCAGCTCCGGGTCAAAACCGGCACCGAGCTCGATAAGCGGAGCGATGTTGCCATGAACCCTGACCTCGCCTTCGCTCGGCTCAAGAACGCCAGCAATGATTTTAAGCATAGTGGATTTGCCGGATCCGTTCGTTCCGACCAGACCAACGACCTCGCCCTGATGAACTTCGAATGAAATGTGTTTAAGCGCCCTAAACTCCTCGAAAAAGAGTTCGCGTTTCGCAAGCTTTATAAAATACTCTTTAAAGCTGCCCAGCGACTCAGAAGCCATATTAAAGACCATAGAGACATCTTTGACTTCAACCGAAAGAGGCTTCTTCTCATAATCAACCGAGGGCATAGCACCCGCTTGAATAACTCCAGACATACTATTCCCCTAGATATAAAGAATGAACTTATGCTCGCTCTTATGAAATACCGCATACCCTATAACCAATGAAAGGGCTGCCCATAAGACGCAAAAACCCAATACCTGTGTGGAAGGATTGCACTGAAACAGGAAGATATCACGCATGAAAGTCAAATAGTTATACATGGGGTTCGCATACATTAGAACCCTGAGGATATGAGGCATTCCGGCAATAAAATCTGTAGTCCAAAAAATAGGAGTAAAGTACGTCCATGCGGTAATCACAACGCTCCAAAGATGAATTACGTCCCTGAAGAAAACTGCAAGAGCAGAAAGCGCCAATCCGATACCCATGCAAAAAAGCATAAGGAGAATCAGGCATAACGGAAGCCAGATCAGATGCCAGGTGGGCACGACACGGAACCACAACATGACTAAGGCGACTGCAACAAGCGAAAAGGCAAAATTTACCAAAGCGAATAATGCTTTTTGAACAGGAAACACCCAGCGGTGAACCTTTACCTTCTTTAATAGGGATGCTGCCGCTAGTATTGACGTCATCGCCTGTGAAGTAGAATCGGACATAACGGCAAAAGTAACATTACCGACAATTAAGTAAAGAGGATACATCTCTGGCGTAATGGAGCCATTGCGGCCTTGGGCAAAAATAGTCGAAAAGACGACCGCCATTACAATCATCATTAATAAGGGATTTAGAACAGACCAAGCGACACCGAGAACGCTACGGCGATATTTCAGCTTAAAGTCCTTGGTAACTAGCTGTTTTAGGATGTAAAAATCCTTTTGAATATCATTCGCCGCGTGTGATTGAATACTCATCGGTTCAACACGGCTATCAATGTTATTCGTCACAAACGACTCCTTAATAACAACATCCTGTCGAAAGAGAAGTATATCCTCCCGTAGCTCGCAGAATGAACGGGCCCGTAAAAGAGGGGTATTATCCCATACTTTGTCTAAAGAAAGGCATGGAGCGAACGCCCCATGCCTCGAAACAGGCTCAACTATTTCTTTCCCCGAACAGCCCTGCCAATTGATTTCAGAACTTCACGGCGCGCAGAACCAACAGGACACAGTGGATCGACGATTTTGCGAAGCGGACTAGTTTCAGAGATTGCCTTTTCATGCATCAACAGTGGCGTGTCGACCGAGGCACCAGATCCCATAAGCAATGCAAGAAGCTTCTCGTAGAACGGTGTCTCGCGAGCATATTTCCAATACAACTGGCTTCGATCACAATAAGCAAACTTCCACGGTTTTTCAAACCCAGCATAATGAACAATCCGCTCATGACCACGCGAATCATTAAATGCGTCAAAGACCTCATGGGGTGCAAAGCTGAAAACATTTGCAATACGGTTGCCGCAATCAATCATGACATTCCAGTCATAATCAAGCCAGGTCACACGTCCTTCACAATGCGCGTTAAGAACATCCTGATCGTTATAAATAAAACGATCATCAGAAGCGAATTCGAGCCACTCTTCAATCGTGTGAAGACTCCGCATTTCACGCGTGTTAAGCAGCAGAACACCAGCCTGGAAGTAATCATAGGGGTTAGTCATCCCTAGTACCGTCTTGGCATACTTTAAACGCTCACCATTTTTCATGTTTAAGTTGCCTAGGAAATCGATATCCCGTGTTGCGCCGAGCAGGTTAGTACCAAGTTCGGTTTCATACAGCTCCGAAACGTCACCCTTAACAATAAGATCAGAATCAAGATAAAGGACTTTATTGTAGTAAGGCAGTAGCTTCTGAATAAGGAAGCGATAATAAGTCTCAACACTAATATGCGGATTATTTGTAGTCAGCTCGTATCGATCGATGATGGCAGAGACGCTGCAGAACCTCACACCGGCGTGAGGGAAAGCCCCAAAGAAACTCTTCATACGAGCTTGGTTTTCCCCATTGATATCACGATGCAGCACGACGATATCGTAGCGATAGTCTGTAGAAGCATTTGCAAGCATTGAATAGATTGTGGTCGTAAGCATGGGGACATAATTATTGTCCGAGGCAAAAACAACAGGGATTATAGGGCGGGGATCGCCAGAAAGACGCGGAAGACCGAGTTCGCCATGATAATCTGGCTCAGTAAAGTGAACACACTGCAGCTCGGCAGTTTTCCAACCCTCACCAACACGCTCATGATGAAGCAAATAAATATTCAAGAGCCTTTCAGCAAGGTGACCGGGCGTGCGCAGGCCTTCCTTGCTGTATTTCGACATGTCTGTCGTATTAACAAACTCTTCGAGAATCGGGAATAACCACTCGCAATATGCGTTAAAAATGGCCCGCTTCATGATGAACATGTTGCAGAAGCGCGCGGTGTGCCCTTTGAGGAAAGCCTGAGCATCCTGAAGATACTCAGGATGCTGTTTACCGAGAATGGAAACGACTTTATCGAGATCCTCGACAAACAATTTGTCGGCAAGATCGTATTGCTTGCGAATGGTTGCAGAAGACCCGCAGTAAGGACGAATATCCTTACGCTCGGTCGTAATCACGTCAAATTCTTTCACGTATTTACGGACGCTATCGTCGTCAAGACAATACTCAGCCTGAGATTTAGCATCAATATAGGCGTCCATCACCTCGCCATAAAGATTTTCCTCATGACGTTTTCGAGCAAAATCAAAATAGCGACGATAGTGACAAAAACCAACATAATCGCTGTCGGTATTCTTCCAAGCCCAATACTGCGTAGTCAGTTCGCAATACATAGGGTTTTGATCAGAAATATTCTCGCCGTCGTTATCCTGGAATGCCCAGTGGAAAATATCACTTCGAGATGAACAGCCGACCTGAACAGGCTGGAATAATTCGCTGTCGAACAAATCGACTCTTTTATGAGTTGATACAAAGATCCGTATATCCTGTTTCGCGCAACAACGCTTTTTTGCCCTCTCTTCAACTTCGCAAATATGAAGCTTGGCAGCATCAGCGAAATCCATAAGGCGATTGGAAACAAAATAATCTGTACCTGCCATTGATTTGGCCTCACGATACCAAGTCCTTAATGTTTCTACCGAAACATCGCCACCGTCATTTACCCACTCCGCATAAGCTGCATCACGAGTCAGGCGCATAACTTGTTCAGCAACTTCCAAGTCACCAACCACGGAAGCCGCTTTTTTAGCTGCATCGATTTTATTGGAATTATCGGAGAATTCTGCCATATGTGTCACAGAACTCCAGAAGCCCTGAGCGCTCCGCAGGAAAGAGTCAGGCGACATCTTAGACCCTGAGTTAACTCCGCGACCCAAATAATACTTAAGCCCGACAATGTCGTTACAAGTAAGCTGAGAATCTGCCTCTGCAAGAGCAACAAAACACTCGTAACCGTCTTGAGCGCGACCCATCCTATCGTTTGTCATGCCGGAGAACGCTCGTTTAAAGTAACGGGCGTCATAAGCACGTTGTGTGATGCGCCAATCTTGGCGATAGCCAGCCTCGCTGCTGAATGCAGCGTTACAGATATCCGAACCGGTCAAAGGCTCAATATCACGATTAACATAGGACTCAAATTCAATACGTTCTTGCTCAGATACGCCCGCATTTACAACCTTAATCCCAAAATGGTAGATATCTGCAGGATGAGCAAGAGAATAGTCATTGAGCTCTGAAAGAAAGCCAGGCTCAAGTTCATCATCGGAATCTAAAAGAATAATGAAATCGCCAGAGCATTGTTCGACAGCGGATTTGCGACCAAGATGAACGCCCTCGTTGTGCGATTTGATAATGGGCTTAACACGGCTATCGCGCTCGGCGTAGTCTTTAAGAATTGAAGCAGTATTATCAGGACTGCCGTCGTCGACAACAACCAATTCAAAATCAGCAAAAGACTGATGCAGCACGCTATCGATGCATGCAGGCAGGTATTCAGCGTCTTTATAAGAAGAAACACAAATAGAAAAACGAGACAAGACTACGCTCCTAATCATAAGTGAGAGCAAACACAAATCAGCATAATGCAGCTTGGCTAAAGCTAATCCATGAAAAACTGGAAACATAAAATAGGCGGTGTCCAGTCGTTCAAAACGAATCGACCAGAATAATGCTCAGAGATGCCAAGAGGGTCGAGATCTAACTGTGCATCAATTGAAATAAGTTCCTTCGAATTTCAACTAACATGGCGTTAATAGACAAACACAAAAATAAAGAGAAAATAATCTCCACCCAGTGATTAACGAATGACACAGAACCCAAAACACCAAGTATCGAAACGTGAAACATATATACGTTTCCACTTGACTCGCCCAAATATTTGAAAAAACTACCCAAGAGGGAGTCTTCTCTTGCGATTTGAGTCATCAGAAGGATTAAACAGAATGCAATAAACGAATCAACCATTAAGTTCAATTTAAAACGCGCAACGCACAATCCCAGGAGAACGATGCCGGCAAGTGGAAATTTATAAGTGTTACGGCACTCCAAAAACTTAACAAATAATCCCCTTTTACATGCAGTCATTCCCAACACAAAAGCAAAAATATAAAACAATTCTCTGTCGGTATGCATATTAGGGTCATCAACGATGAGATAAACCAGCCAAGGCGTATAAGCAACAAGTAGCAGGATGCAGTTAGCGAGCTTTCCCTTCGAGATAACCATATAAAAAAACGGCGCAAGCACATAGCAGCATATAGCAGCACCCAAATACCACCACGCTCCACATAGCGTAGGTGAGCTAAAGAATTCTGAGGCCAATCCGAACATGTCTTTTACCAGAAACAGAAGGAATCCAAAACCCTTACCGTAAACTGATACAACCGAAACACCGACGCAAACAGAAACTAACAGCGAGAATAAGTACATCGGGATAAAAGACGACCAGAACTTACGCAACCGATTGCAAATAGCAGCGGCCATATTGGAAAAAGACCCATCTGTCTTGCTCAATTTAAAACAGATGCCGTAACCTGACAGGATCATAAAAATAGAAACGCATGATTTTGCAGAAGTAGCCAATACCTGTGAAATAGATAGCTGAGCAATAGGTAAATTAACCCCCGGATTATTGGGAATAATATGGTGAACAAAAAGCAATATGAGCGCCAGGCCCTTAGCACATGACGTCATAGTTTTGGTAAACCCAAGCGAATGAGCAGGCTGATTAATCTCGGTTGGCATTTTTACCCTTACGTATATATGAAACGACAAGTGGATATACCTTCACGGCAAGCAGAATTACGCTAGCCGCAAAGAAAAGAGTCAATCCCACGCGATAAAAGGGATCAATATATTTAAGAGTGACAGTGTGTCTTCCATGTCCAATTTTAATTGAAGTAAAAGCCAAGTTTGCTAAATGGGTATTCACCTCGGTGCCATCAACAAAAGCCCTCCAATTTGCAGAATAAGGAATTGGTGCGAATAAATAACCTGTGCTTGGAGCGTCAATGGAAACGGACAACTCATCATTTGTAAATGAAAGCACCGAACAATTTGCTTTGTTCCTTTCGTTACAAGAACTTAGATAGTGATCAATATATTTATCGGGAACGGCCTCAACCCATATATTGCTTAACTCGGCATCATCGGCACAGTTGACACCAACGATAGAAATCTCAACCTTGTTGTAATGATTGTTGCTGAATGGAATCCTTACAGATTCATCGCCAGCAGCAAGATACACCGGCAAAACATCCTCAGAATCATCTTGAGAGTTATAAAACTTTGCAACAATCGAGACGTTACCACTCGTTGTAGCCGCCGCATGAAACTTAAAATTCAATGCGATACATCCATCGGAATCCTGAATATCAAATTGCGAAGACTTCGAGACGGTTACATTGTTTGGTGAAGATCCGATGCAGTCTCCATAAGTCAGTGCCTCATGATTATTCTCAACAATGGTTTTACCTTCAGCAGATTTAATATCGTCTAGCGCCAACGCATCCAGAAGAAGCGCTCCTCTATCAGAACGTTCAGACTTATAGAAATCAGAGTCGCTGATTACACTTGATGCGGAGTAGAACGAAATCGGCTGAATTGAATTTTGATTCTCATATACTTGGTAATAACCATCACTATTTAAATTGGTATAACCAAATGGGCTGATATAGCTAATGTCAGGGTTTGAGTAAACCGAGTAGCCCACTCCAAGCATCGCGTTCAGACTAATATCAGAAAAGCCATAGGTATATCGCGAATAGCCCAGCTGCTCGATATAATCGTTGCCAACAGCAGACATAAACTCCGTAACAGTGGAAGAAGTGCCAACCCCTCCAATATAAGATTCAGTGCCCATATATGAATTTGCCATAGGAGCAGTCAGCATTTGGGTTTGAAAATCAATCCTAGCTGGCTGTTTTATCGCATATTCGGAAATCGTGTCACGCAAATCAGTATTAAAGGAATCCCAATACTGCTGTTTACTGACAGTCGGAACATCATTAACAAGCTGATATCCACCGAACAATACAGATGCAACCGATATTAAAACAATTAAATAGTTAAAGAAAGACGAGTAGCGAAGGAAGCAGACTAGTAAAAATACCAAAATTGCGAACAAAGAAAAATAGAGCAGTGCGTGTTTATTCACGTTAAATTCAAGAACAGCGGCAGAGACAATCGTGACCACGAATGCAGCACAGATCCAGACAAATACTTGAATAGCATTGTTCCCATTGAGTAGATTGTCAAAGCCGATGGCTCCGCATAAGGCGAGAACGAAAATAACCCAAACCGATGACATTCGGAAATCAAATGAGCCAACAGCGCCTCCGCCGAGCAAGAACCTAAATACATCAAGACAAACATAAGCGGCCACGGAAATTAATAGCACCGAAAGCCAGCAACGACGAGCTCTAGTCTGGCCCTTAAAGCAAAAAGGTAGGCATACAACCGCAGCAACACTTGAAGAATAGAAAGCATTGCCCAAAAAACCAGATGGACTCGAGCATTCACTCATAAATCCAAAAGAAGTGCTCGAAATGAAACCCAGCCATTGTTCAGCCAGAATTTGTGGGTTAGATAAAACAGATATCGAGTTAACCGCAAGGTTGCCACCAGAATCCTTAGAAACACGGGCACTATCTAAATATGTTGAGATATTTGGGAGAAGAGAAGGCGCAGATATAGCAATGCCCGTCGCATAAAGGAAACCCAAATTTGCAAAACAATGAATATATGACCTGTAGCACTGACTTTTACCAAAATAGCCCAAATAAAAAGCTGTAAACATAACCAGAATACATGTGTATAGAACAAGTCCATATACACTTAAAGTCATAATTATCAAAGCGAGCATAATTGGAAATGCAACGAATTTCTTTTTATCGTGCAGCACTCTTGCAACAGCCCAAAGAAATGCCGAGAGCAAAGTTACTTCCAGCGTATAGGCAGTCCATGCACAAAGCGCCAGCATCCTACCCGAGAATGCAATACCAAAACCGAATATGAACTTCGTTTGATATCTACAATTAAAATAACCCAAAAACAAGTAGAAAAACGAGCCCGCGAGAAGGATCTTAACAATCTGGAATATACACATCATCCTGGGTAAATTATCTCTACCGAACCACGAAACGATGTATTCCGGATTAAACAATTGTACAGTTGTCCCACCCAAAAACTGTGACGCATTCCAGGTAGAAAAATTTAACTGAGAAAATCGATCAGCCGCATTAAGAAAAAAGGGTACAGACTGGCCAAAACTGTCAGAACCATAATCTACATAGATTAGATAACTACCCCCAAATAAATATCGAGCGTAGAGAAAGACGGAAACAAGGGTAAGAAGCAATAGATAGAATAAAAATAGGGAGCACGATTTATGCCTCTGACAGAACTCATAAACCTTTCCAAATGCATGAAACCTAGTCATAGCTAATGAATTATTGACCATTGCGTTGATATTTCTCCTCGGTCGCAGCCTTTGCCTGACGCCACCAGCTCTCATTTTCAACATACCATTTAATGGTTCTTTTCAGACCAGCGACGAAATCAGTATGCTGTGGTTTCCAACCAAGCTCTCTACGAAGCTTTGAACTATCAATGGCATAGCGCCGATCATGGCCGGGACGATCAGCGACCCAGTCAAAATCATCAGCATCCCTGCCCATGGCCCTAAGAATCATACGCAATACTTCTATATTGCTCTTCTCACCGTCGGCGCCAATAAGATAGGTTTCTCCGATTCTTCCCTTGGTTAAAATATCCCAAACAGCCGAAGAATGGTCCTCTGTGTAAATCCAATCGCGTACGTTTTCGCCTGAACCGTACAGCTTGGGACGTCTTCCATCAATAATGTTTGTAATTTGCCTTGGAATGAACTTTTCGACATGTTGATAAGGACCGTAGTTATTGGAACAGTTCGAAATGGTGGTACGCAAGCCGTACGTACGGGTCCATGCTCTGACCAGCATATCCGAGCTAGCTTTTGTTGAACTGTAAGGCGAACTGGGACGATATGGAGTTTGCTCGGTAAATCTTGCCGGATCGTCTAAGGCAAGATCGCCATATACCTCATCAGTCGAAACGTGATGATAGCGAATATTGTACTTGCGAACCGATTCCAGTAAACGATAGGTTCCCTCAACATTAGTTCGAAGGAACGGCAAGGGATCATTAATCGAATTGTCGTTATGTGATTCCGCGGCATAATGCACAATTGCATCATGCCCGGGAATAAGTTCATCAAGCAATGCCGAATCACAGATATCACCGACAACAAGCTCAACCCTATCCTTAGGCAAAGAGGCAATGTTCTCCGGATTACCGGCATACGTAAGTTTATCGAGAACAGTGACATGAACTTCAGGATGATTATTAACAACGTAATGAACGAAGTTAGATCCAATAAAGCCACAGCCACCTGTAACAATTATATTTTTAGGCTCAAAAGGAATGCACATGCTAATTAACCTGCTCTTCATCTGCAATTGAAATTAAATAACGACCATAATCGGTCTTTTTCAGCTTCTCACCAAGTGTTCGAAGCTGATCGGAATCAATAAACTTGCGGCGGTAGGCTATCTCCTCTATGCATGCAATGAAGTAACCTTGACGGCTCTGCACGGCTTCAACATACTCTGCAGCCTTTAGCATGCCAGCAGGAGTTCCAGTATCAAGCCAAGCCATTCCTCGGCCCATAAGCTCAACGGAAAGTTCCCCACGGTCAAGGTATGCATTATTGATGCTCGTTATCTCAAGCTCACCACGCGAAGACGGCTCAACCTTGGATGCAAAATCAGAAACCTGTCCGTCATAGAAATACAGACCTGGTACGGCATAATTGGACTTTGGATTACTAGGCTTTTCCTCAATTCCAACAACCTTATGGTCTTCATCAAACTCGACTACGCCAAACGCGCGTGCGTCTTTAACAGGGTAGCCAAACACAACGGCCCCACCCTTGTTTTCTACAGTCATACGAGCGTTTGATAGGATACGGGTCAAATCCTGACCATGAAACATATTATCGCCAAGAACAAGCGCGCAAGGCTCCCCCGCAAGGAACTCACGACCAATCGTAAAAGCCTCCGCTAGACCCCTGGGCTCATCTTGCTGAGCATAGCAAATCCGCATTCCCAGCAAAGAGCCATCACCGAACAAATCCTTAAATGCAGGCAAATCCCTGGGTGTAGAAATGAGCAACACCTCACGAATTCCTGCGAGCATCAAAACTGACAAAGGATAGTAAACCAATGGTTTGTCATAAATAGGAAGTAATTGCTTATTAACAGACTTGGTAATGGGGTGCAAGCGAGTGCCTGAACCGCCAGCCAATATAATGCCCTTCATATGCCCTCCTAGAACCAGTCGAACAAAACTAATAATAGATGTTAGCAACACTTGGCGACGATTAAGGCAATTCTTTTTCCGTAGCCCACACCCGGAACAGCCCAACGGCCGTCAAGATCTTCGAGACATGGAGCGACTCCACGGTCGACCTTATTAAAACGGGGGTCAACACATGCATTATTCAGAGGCTCGAATGAGGCGTACGCCTTCAAATGCTGCGCCTGAGCACGCAACCCAATTCGAACGTTATCAAAAGCCACGCCAGCTGCAGATGTATTTATTGCGCCAATGCCACCAAAGTTGCATTGTTCAGCTTTTACGCTACCACCAAATTGGAGCCAGCCAGTTTCGTACATTGCTTGGGCAAACAGGATTTCCGCCTTAACACCTTCAGCATTCGCTTCCTCTAATACTATCTGGCAAAAGTCATTAATAGTCGCTGCACCCTTCGAGGCATAAATAGTCGGATAGGCATGTCCAGTAGAGTTGTACAAAAAAACCATGCTCGAAACCGAAGCGGCAGACTTACCCATAATCGGCGTGCCCAAAGTTGTACAAGCCACCAGGTCGGCGTCGGAGAAGGACGACCAGGACGATCCGTTCCAGGCCTGGACCAGGAACTTGTAGGACGTGCCGTTCGAGAGGCCCTTCACGGTGTAGGACTCCTCGGCGCAGCCGAGCGTGTAGGTCTTGTAGCCGGACCCCTGGCGGACGGCGACCGCGTAGCGGGTCGCTCCGGGCACGTGGCCCCAGGTGAGCTCGACCGACCCGTCGCCGGCCTTCGCGGAGACCTTGGGCCTGACGGTGCCCGAGGGGACGGCGGAGCACAGGTAGCCGTCGGCGGTCGACGACCAGGAGCCGTCGACCCGGGCCTGGACCAGGAAGCGGTGGGTCACGCCGTTGGCGAGGTCGGAGACCTTGAAGGAGGTGCCCTTCTCGTCGAGCGTGTAGGTCCTGTAGGAGCCGTCGGCCATCTTCTCGGCGACGGCGTAGCGCTCGGCGCCGGCGACGGCCTTCCAGGAGACGGTGACCTCACCGTCGCCGGTCGCCTCGGCCTCGGCCTCGGGGGCCCTGGGGTCCGACGGGCGGCACGCCACGAGGTCGGCGTCGGAGAAGGACGACCAGGACGATCCGTTCCAGGCCTGGACCAGGAACTTGTAGGACGTGCCGTTCGAGAGGCCCTTCACGGTGTAGGACTCCTCGGCGCAGCCGAGCGTGTAGGTCTTGTAGCCGGACCCCTGGCGGACGGCGACCGCGTAGCGGGTCGCTCCGGGCACGTGGCCCCAGGTGAGCTCGACCGACCCGTCGCCGGCCTTCGCGGAGACCTTGGGCCTGACGGTGCCCGAGGGGACGGCGGAGCACAGGTAGCCGTCGGCGGTCGACGACCAGGAGCCGTCGACCCGGGCCTGGACCAGGAAGCGGTGGGTCACGCCGTTGGCGAGGTCGGAGACCTTGAAGGAGGTGCCCTTCTCGTCGAGCGTGTAGGTCCTGTAGGAGCCGTCGGCCATCTTCTCGGCGACGGCGTAGCGCTCGGCGCCGGCGACGGCCTTCCAGGAGACGGTGACCTCACCGTCGCCGGTCGCCTCGGCCTCGGCCTCGGGGGAGGGAACCAATTTACAAGTTAAATAATCATCAGACGTAAAGGTATTCCAATGACCGTTGACATACGCTTGAACAAGAAATGTATATGCCTTTCCGTTTTCAAGCTCATCGATTTCATAAGAAGTCCCAGTGCAATCATATGTATAGGTATTAAAGCTGCCATCGCTCTTGCACAGAGCAATTGCATACTTAGATGCATTGGGAATCGAATCCCAGCTTAGCTTGATTTTACCGTCGCGCATCTCGGAAACCACCGGATCAGGTTTAGCTTCCTTCGAAAGGCCGAACTGATTAGCAATGGCCAGAGCATCTGCCTGGCCCATTTTTTGAAGGTATAGCGAATTGGCCAAAAGTCCGGCGTCATAACTATTATCGATGAAACCATGTTCGACTAGAACTGCAGGAATGCCATATTGGCGACAATTTCTTATGACAGAAAGACTATCGGCGTTGCTGCCATCAGGATAATAGAGCTGCGTACCATTTAGATCGTAATAATCATTTTTTGTACCACGGCTAACAAGAGCAACAGATGCAAGCCTGTTCAAAACATCTTGACCCAGAGATTCTCCGAGTTCATTAAATGAAGAATACCAGCTAGCTTGCCTCGGAATCCAAATTTCCGCTCCAGTTCCACCACCCGAATTGATGTGAAAGCTCATGAATAGGGACGCATTATTATCTCTTGCAATTTGGGCGCGAGCAATTAGTTCGTTTGTAGTGTTGGCAACACCAGTAACGGAAGCGTCGGAATCTCGTGTCATAATAACTCGAACGCCAGCGTACTTCTGTAGTTCGTCACGGCAATATCGTGCAATTTGCAGCGTAAGATCTTTCTCACGAAGACCGTTGCCGACAGCGCCGGAATCCCAACCGCCATGGCCCGCGTCTAAAACAAAGACCCAATTGCGCGCCCGCGCTGAATTCTCCGAAATGGCATTGACGGCGGATTCCAACGAATCAAACGAAGCGCCCGCGCCGTCAGTAAACACGGACTCAAGCTGGTCATCCGAGCCGCTATCAGACCACAGCCGATACGGTGCAGCTACTTCGCCGACGCTAAAAATCTGATCAGAAATATCCTCAGGAAAAATACTGGTTGCTCCAGAGGCGTACTCGACTTTAAGCAAGGAATAAACGCCAGTGCTGGAGATGCTTGAAGAGAAAAGATATGTGCCGTCAACGCTGGTAGTTACATCAAGTCGAACAAGTGCTTCAGACTCCGTATTTGCACAATATAGCGCCACAGGCTCATCCAGCGGCGTTCCGTCAAAACCCAATGCAACTCTTTGCGTATCTCCGAGGTCAACGTGACTCCTCTCGACATAAACAAACGAGAGGGTATTTGTGTCCGAGCTATCAGCAAAAGCGCTAACAGGATGAGTAATAAACAGAGAAAGAAGTGACACAACAAAGATTGCGGTCAACAAATAGTGCTGGATGCTCTTTTGCATAAACAGTCCTTAAAAGGAAAAGGCGGCCAGAAGCCGCCTTTTAATTTCTATCGAGTGGCGTAAAAAGAAAGTACAGAGTCAACAACATGTTGTCTATCGGCTTCGCTTAGGCCATAGTACATTGGCAGCCTGACAAGCCTATTGCTTTCAGAGGTAGTAAACCTGTCTTCCCCTTCAAAGCGACCAAACATCTTGCCTGCAGGCGCATCATGCAAAGGAATGTAATGAAAAACAGCCTGAATGTCGTGTTCCTTAAGGTAAGAGATAAGGTCACCGCGTTCCTTAAGATCCTTGCACTTAATATAGAACATATGTGCGTTATGCTCACAGCCCTCAGGAATATAAGGGAGCTCGATCTTTCCGGCATCCGCAAGCGGCTTTAGAGACTCATTATAAAAATGCCAAGTCGAAAGCCGGTTCTCATTAATTTCGTCAGCATGCTCTAACTGCGCCCAAAGATAAGCCGCGTTCATATCAGAGGGCAAGTAGCTGGATCCACGATCTACCCACGTATATTTATCAACCTGACCTCTGAAAAAGCGCTGACGATTAGTGCCCTTTTCACGAATTATCTCCGCTCGTTCACAAAAACGCGAATCATTAATCGAAAGCGCGCCACCTTCACCCATTGAATAGTTCTTAGTTTCGTGGAAACTATAGCAACCAAAATGACCAATGGTGCCGAGCGCCTTGCCCTTATACGTACTCAAAACACCCTGAGCCGCATCCTCTACGACAAGCAACTTGTTGCGATTGGCGATGTCCATAATTCGATCCATGTCGCACGCGACACCGGCATAATGCACAGGGACAATTACCTTGGTTTTCTCCGTAATAGCCCTTTCGATGGCATCAGGATCAATATTCATAGTTCCAGGGCAGACGTCAACGAACACCAAGGTGGCGCCAACCATTTGAAACGCCGTGGCAGTGGAAGAAAAAGTGAAGCTCGGCAAAATGACCTCATCACCAGGATGTAGATCACAAAGAATCGCAGCTAGCTCAAGTGCACTTGTACCGCTCGTTGTTAATAGAATTTTATTAGAGTCAAAACGCTTTTCGAGCCATTCACTGCACTTCTTAGTAAATGGACCATCGCCGCAAATCTTGCGGTTGACTGCACAGGCCTCGCGTACATATTCCATTTCAGTACCTACATAAGGCGGAAGATTAAAACTAATCATACAGCGGCTCCAAAAGAATATAACCCAATTCCAAGCAAGATAAGAAGTAGAGAGATCCACTTCCGTCGCGTCATTTTCTCATGAAAAATAGTAATTCCGAATAATGTCACATATATATAGCTCGTTGCCTCCAATAGTGGCCCCATTGAAAGAGGAATTCCTTTGTAAGCAAATATCGACAGAAATGTCGTGCAGACAAACAGAGCATATGCGCTAATTACTAGAGGATTTAGATATTCTCCCACCTTGCTGCCATAGGTCTTAAGAGCGGCCTTCTTTAACATAACTTGAGATATAGCGCTAATAAAAACACCGAGGAGCAGTAGCAATGCATATCGAAAATCCACAGTATCACCCCTCCTAAACGGTTTCGGAATCTGAAGAAGCAAACAAAGCAACACCAATTAAAACCACGATGCCACCGAAAACCTGAAGGATTCCGAGATGCTCTTTAAAGACAACGACGCCCCAGACCATACCCCATACAACCGTAACAGCACGATTCGCATAAGCCGTCGTCAAAGGCAGTCGCTTAATAATTTGCTGCCAGCAAATGGCATAGATGCCAAGCAGGACGATTATTCCAGCATAGCAAACGCAAAAACCAGCAGAAAGAAAGTCATAGCCCGAGGCAATCTTGCTTAAAATACCGCTACAGGAATACAAGACCAGAAGCAGATGGAGCGCCAAGTACACACGTCCGTTCTTCATTATTTATACGCCTCGATTCGGCAAATACTTTTCCAAATTAGTCATAGATTCTGAAGTCAGGATGTAGAAGCCATATCTACTACCACTATCGACAATTTCATGATCCATATCAGTATCAAAGGAGCTACGCTCAACCTTGACAGACGCGTCACATTCGGCTTGATGAAGCATCGCCAAATCATTGTGATCGAAAATAAATCTAATCATGGCGTAATCAGCATGCTCGTGAACATTCATATCAGGCTCATGCCCGGTAGCAACAGAAATAACTGCACCTAAGAAATCAAAGCCCGTTGAAAGCTCTACGAGATCGCTACCAATGCAGTCGCCACCCATACGGCTGCCAATTTCAACAATTCGAATATCCTCATTCTCATTAACCAAAATCTCTGAATGAGAAGCGCCGTATTCAACTCCTAGCGAATCCAAAGCGTGAGAAACAACCTGGATAATTCTAGTACGCAAAGTATCAGAAACGGGAGCCGGCTGAAGATGACCGGTCTCAATAAAATGCGGCGATCCAGTTGTAAACTTCCTCGTCAATGCAAGAAAATGATGCTCGCCCTTCCAGGAAATAAATTCAACACTATATTCAATGCCAGTAAAAAACTCTTCAACAACGCATGCCTTTGAAAACGAGACATCGATTGCGGAGCGTACGGCATCCTCGAGCCCTTCAGGAGACTGAAGCTTGGTAATACAACGGCTGCCAGACCTGTCAACAGGCTTAACAATTATTGGATAAGTTAGATCAAGAATATCGGCATCCGACACATCAGATACTTGATAACTCTTGGGAGAGGGGTCTCCGTTCTTGAAAAATGCCTCACGCATTAAGTGCTTATTCGTAGACGCCTCAATGCACTCTAGAGAATTAGCACACAGGCCGAGTTTATCAGCGACTTTAGACACAGTTATATTACCGAGGTCTGTACCGATAGAACAAATTCCGTCAACGCCAATCGATTTGCATTTCTCAGCAATTTGATCAATTTCGGTAATACTAATTGGATAGAAATAGTCAGCAGCCAATATCGCCGCATTCCCATGCGAAGACATGCGTTTCAAAGCCAAGTTGTTTGGCCTTAAGAATCAATGGATTTTGAAAATCAGACGCACCAACAATAGCGAGCTTTTTTGACATCTTTACTTCTCCCAATTGGCCGAAGAATTCTTTTCGAAATCATTCCAGCGGCCACTTTCCATCTCGGCCTTATAATCAAGCATCATCGAATAATAGTCTCTATAAGCTGGAACAAAGCCGAAATCACGCTCAGCCTTACCCATATCGAACAAAAATGAAGGGGTGTTATTCTTGAGCTCCGGCCTGTAAATGATTTTCGATTTAGAGCCATCGCCAAATACGTCGATAACCGCACGAGCCTGATCTTCAAGCTCCAAAGGAACCCCGCTGGTCATGTTATAAAGCCCATGCGTTGAATCGCTTTCCAAAGCCATTCGATATGCTCGAGCAACATCCTTCACATAGATAATATCTCTTGAGATATGAGGGTCTCCCCATATCTCAAGGTCCTGTCCGGACGCGGCCTTTTCGATCCAGACTTGGATAGCAGACTTATACGGCTTACCGTCAACTAAGATTGTGCCATGAGGCCCAACACCGTAAACCGGAGGAAAACGGAACACTGCCCCCTGAAGACCATGTTGCTGCGAATAATACTCAATCAAATCGTTGGCAGCATTCTTCGTGATGGTATAAACAGCGTGGTCACCAGTAAAGGAGAAATTCCTGGGCTCATCCTCAGTAATGGCATAGTTCTTTCTCCATGCCCCAGAGACATCACCATAAGTAGTGGCGGAAATTATCTTTTTGACGCCATTCGTCCTACAATACTCGAGCACGTTCACTGTGCCCATAGTATTCACCCTAACGTAATCGGCGGCATTCTCTTCGTTAACCAAATCAGCAGTTGCATTGGCAGGAAGCAAACCAGCTAGAAGAATCACGCCATCGACGTTATCGGCAGGGAGTTTTGAAAAATCTTCAGGCTTAGTAATATCGAGACTAATAAACTCGGCACCCATATCTTCAAGGAAAGGACGAAGCCGTTCATTTCTACCGGTAGCAATAACTTGTTTGCCTGATTTGACAAGCTCATCAACGGTATACATGCCGATAAAACTCGTCGCGCCAATAACAATTACCATAGCCTACTCATCCTTTCCATTGCATTCTTTTTCAATCACATACAGAGGTCTATTTTTAACCTCAGTAAAAATATTGCCGACGTACAGGCCAACGATTCCAATAGCAGACAAAATGAGCCCACCCATAAAAAAGATGGAACAAAGAAGACTGGTCCATCCAACTTGAATTCCTGGAACACAGATTTTCTGAACTATCGCCGCAATTAGAACAAGCAAAGCAACAAAGGACATTGCAAAGCCAACGTTAACCGCAAATTTCAAAGGCTTATTAGACTGGGCAGTAATAAGCTCAAACGCCATATTAAGCTTTTTCCTAAAGCTATAGGAAGACTCACCTGCAAAGCGTTCATCGCCAACAATCTCTATCGCAGTTTGCCTAAACCCAAGCCACTTGATAAACATCGTGTATCCACGGTTATGCTCACGCATTGAACAATACTGAGAAATCACCGCGCGACGAGCAATACTAAAGTTGCAAAGTGAAGGATCATAACTACCGTCAGTAAAATACTCATACACTTTATAAAAAGCTCGAGACAACGCCATGGTCAAAGCGCTATCTTTTCGCTCTACCCTTTTTGCAAAGACGACATCGAAGCCCTCCAGAGCTTTATTATAGAGCTGGGGAATGGCCTCCGGCCTATCTTGGAGATCGCAATCCATTACGACAACCCAATCACCATGGCAACAGTCAAGACCCGCAGTGATTGCACGAATTTGGCCAAAATTACGAGCAAGCTTGATTCCGTACACACGTTCATCAGCATCGCATATCGACTGCACAACAGACCACGAATCATATGGATCGTGGTCGTCAACAAGAACGAGCTCGAAAGACGCCTCCATCTTTTCAAAAACATCAACGATTCGCTTATGCAGTTCGGGCAGCGCCTCTTTACAACCATAAACTGGAATTACAACAGAGAAATCCATAACTAGCCTTAGATTGAGTTTAATAACCTACTCATGATGCATTCGATTAAGCTAGCCGTCAAATCATTGTGAAGGCAATCATCAAACGAACGCCGGGGCTATTTGATGAGCACGCACTGCTGGCGAGCCTCGCTTTTATTGGCGTTATTAAAACAAGGACCAATCAGGTTGCCAGGCAAAATTTGATGCCACATCTTATTGTCATGGGAGTTATCTCCCCAGAAAAATCCAATATGGCAATCGATAGAGCCATCTGTTTTAAAGAAAATTACATCGCCCTTCTTAGCCAATCCGCTATTCAACATATCGGCAACTGTATTGAAGTGATAAACCTTACAGCCAGAGTCAATTGCATAACCATACCAGCGCCACGCATTGATATAGCCGCCGCCGCCGGGCCCAGCACCCCACGGAGTATGGTTGTTATTGGCTGCGACTGCATCAACGTTTACGCCAAGTGACCTAAATACATGAGCAACAAAACCAGTGCAGTTCATACCGGTGTAGCCCCCAGGCCCTGGAGCGCCGTTAGGATACAAGCAAGTCTGATAAGAAAAGCCACTTGAATATCGAGTGCCAAGATAATAGCCGTTGTATTGATGACTCGTCAGCCAATTAACAACGGTTAGGCGCGGAATGCCAAATACAGTGTCATTCGTGCCCGTCGGCTTTACACTAACCAGATCGTCTTCATCAAAAGGCGACCATACGCCATCAAGATAAGCCTGAACGACAAACTGATAGGTCTGTCCACCGTTTAGCCCTTCGACTCTATACGAATTGCCAGTACAGTTGTATGTATATGTTTTATAGCCACTATTCGTCTTTACGGCGATAGCATAACGCGTGGCGCCCGACACCTTGCTCCAAGATAGATTTGCGCAAAGATCCCCAGCTTTGCCAGTTGCACGAGGAGTAATTACACCATGTGGAACTGCGTCCACGAACAAAGCATCACCGCAAGCGGACCAGGCTCCATCTACGTAAGATTGCACAAGAAACTTGTGGACACGCCCATTAGTAAGGTCGGAAACTGTATAGCTAGTCCCTAAGCAATTAGTCGTGAACGTTACATATGAGCCATTCTTATACTCTGCAATCGCGTATCGCGTTGCATTGGGAACAAAGTCCCAAGTTAGCTGTATTTTTCCATCGCCAGGACAAGTGGCCTTAACATTTTGAGGAGAACGAACGTCCTCAAGAACGGCTTCACATAAATATGCGTCCGAGGAAGAGCTCCACTTTCCATTTACAAATGCTTGAACAAGGAAACGGTAAGTCTTGCCGGGATTCAGGCCGGAAACCTGATACGAGGACTCTTTGACATCAAGGGAATACGTCTTGTAGCTATTTCCAGTCTTAAGAGCAACCGCGTACCTCTCTGCTCCAGGAATCTGATTCCACGAAAGAACGCAGGAGGTCGCCGCGGCTTTCTCTAGATGAGGCTTCGGAGCATTAGGATCTTCGGGAATGGCGGTAACAAGATCTTTACTCCCAAATGGAGACCAGCGACCATCAATATTGGCCTGAACAATAAATGAATATCTCTGGCCATTGGTAAGACCGCCCACGGTGAACTCGGTATTACGACAGTCGTAGGTGACGGTCTTGTATCCGTTTCCAGTTTTATACGCAATTGCATAGCGCGATGCACCGGCAACTGGGCCCCATTTAAGTCTCACCGACCCATCGCCAACACCGGGAATACTAACCTTGGGTGAAATAAGAGAATAAGGCATACAGGTGATGTAGTCAGTATCCTCAAGAGCTGATAAACGTTTATAAATCTTCGCCCTTACATAGAACGAATATTCTTCACCGTTTTTCAATCCTTTAATTTCAAGGCTAGTTTGATTAGATTTCAATCTATATGACTTACCGTTCGAACACGAAACAACATATTGATTCGCTCCGGGCACGCGGCCCCACGACAGCTCGACGCTGCCGTCGCCGGCGGTCGCCGCGGGCGCGGGCTTCACGGTGCCCTCGGGCCTGCAGCGCACGAGGCTGGCGGGGCCGAAGGAGGACCAGCGGCCGTTCACGTAGGCCTGCACGAGGAAGTCGTGGTCGTATCCGTTGGGCAGGTCGGTGGCGGTGTAGGACGTCCCGGTGAGGGACTTGGTGAAGGTGGCGTAGGTGCCGTTGGAGAAGGCCTCCGCAACGGCGTAGCGCTCGGCGCCCTCGACGGGCTCCCAGGTCAGGGTGACCTCGCCGTCGCCGGTCGCCTCCGCCCTGGGGGCGGGCGCCGACGGGTCGGAGGGGGCCGCGGAGACCAGATCGGAGTCGGAAAAGGAGGTCCACCTGCCGTAGACGCAGGCCTGCACCAGGAACCGGTAGCCCTTCCCGTTGGACAGCCCGGAGGCCTTGAAGGACTCACCGGAGCAGGAGGTCGTCAGGGTGCGGTAGCCGGACCCGTTCCGGTAGGCCACGGCGTACCTCGTGGCTCCGGGCACGCGGCCCCACGACAGCTCGACGCTGCCGTCGCCGGCGGTCGCCGCGGGCGCGGGCTTCACGGTGCCCTCGGGCCTGCAGCGCACGAGGCTGGCGGGGCCGAAGGAGGACCAGCGGCCGTTCACGTAGGCCTGCACGAGGAAGTCGTGGTCGTATCCGTTGGGCAGGTCGGTGGCGGTGTAGGACGTCCCGGTGAGGGACTTGGTGAAGGTGGCGTAGGTGCCGTTGGAGAAGGCCTCCGCAACGGCGTAGCGCTCGGCGCCCTCGACGGGCTCCCAGGTCAGGGTGACCTCGCCGTCGCCGGTCGCCTCCGCCCTGGGGGCGGGCGCCGACGGGTCGGAGGGGGCCGCGGAAGGAATTATCGCAACCTGATGAGTAGCGTGAAGGACCGAATCCTCAGAATAAGCAGGAAGATAGCTATTTAAAACAAGGAGTAGAGTAATTGGTAAAGCCAACAGTAGTCGTTTCATACTACCCTCCGTACTGCAGATGTCTTAAATCATGATAGCGAATGGAGAGAATTAAAACGAGGTTGATCAGCTTAACGGTATCATTTATTACCGAATATAAACCAGCAATCGAGTCGATAAGAAGCGATACACCGCATCAGCAGTTATCCTATATTCAATTACTCAAATATTCAATTAACCAATCAATCCCTCAATCAACCGCACCGTCTTGAGATACGAGTGCGGACGATCAAACTGCTCTTCTGCGATGGCACGTGCCCTCTCCCCCATCCGCGCACGACGCGATGGGTTTTCAATGAGGTCAATAAGGACGCTAGCCATTCCCTCTGCATCCCCGGGTTTCACGTTTACGCCAAATTCATCGTTTTTAACCTTTGCCCTAAACTCCTTGCTGCATGACGTATTCACCATGGGTTTTCCGGCGGCAAGATAGTCACCGATCTTGGTCACGATGCTCTGGGCGGCTTTTTCCACCAGCGAGTTGATTGTAATGTCGCTCTTGGAAAGCCATGCGGCCATTTGGCTATAAGGCAAATAGCCATGGAACACGACCTCGGCACCGCTAGAATGCACTGCAGCCTTAAGATTGTCGCGCTCTGAGCCATCGCCCAAGATTTGCAGTTTAGCCTCAGGGTGAGTTTTCTGCACCAGCGCCATCGCCTTGACCAGCGTCTCCAGGTCATAGCACGCGCTTAGCGTACCTGCATAGGAAACCCAAATGTCCCCAGCAGGCTTATCAATCTGTAAAGCATGCGCAGTAACGCCGGCGTCAAACTCGCACAGCTGATTACCAACATAAACGGTTTCGCTCGGAATGCCAGCTCGGGCATCACGCAGACCACGCTCGCGATACTCATCCGAAGTGCCGACAACGGCATCGGCCATCTGATATACCGCTTTGGCCTGTCGATAAAACGGCGCGAACAAGATATCGGAAAGAACGGGAACGTCGAACGCCACACGGAAGGCCTCGGGCCAAAGGTCATTAACATCAACCACAAACGGTATATTAAACTTATGGGCTGCCTGGCCAATTTCCCTGGCAACATCATTAGGCGGAATCTGACAGTAAATCAAATCATAGTCATGATGTTCATCGAAATACTCCGATACACGCTTGGCAACGACGTGATGCGCCCAGATACGCTGGGGGCACATATTCTTGGGGTAGAACGGCTCCTCAATAAATCGAATTGTATAGGCGTCGGTCCCGGCATCGAAGTGCTCAACGTCGCGTTGACGTTTTTCCCAATGCTGAAATCCCGAAGTAATAAAATCGACATCAAAGCCATGTTCATGCAGCAACGTTGCAAGATAGACATAGCGCGTTGCGCCCTTGACCTCATTGCCCAGCTTGGCATCTTGCGTATAAATGGCAATTCGCTTCTTGTCTGTCATATCACTAATCCACTCTCACGGCTTTGCTAGGTTAGGCACTTGTTTTATCGCGGCGTTCCCCTTTTTCGGCGGCTCGACGATTGCCAAACAAACCGATACGCGAGAAAGCGAACCCAAAACCATTAGTGCGCAACGAATAGACGAACTCCGAAGCAAGATAGGCGACATATGCCGCCTTATTGGCCGGAACAACTACACCGGTGAGCTGGGAGTATGTCTGCTTAAATGCACCGCTGATGTGTGACATGCCCGAAACGATTTCAGGATTCATGCGTTTAAACAATGCCGCACAGCGAGCCTTAAGTGCGGGATCCTCAAAGGCCCCCTGCTCAACAAGTCCGCCAACATACCTAAAACCGATGGTATAGAAAGACTCGAGAATCCCCTTGTCGGATATATTAAGTTCATCAACGATATCTGCCATATCATTCCAACGAACAATAGGAAGATCGCTTGCTTTTTTAGTCGAAGACGACGTAGGAAGATCTTCGCGGTAGCAATAAAACGAATCATCGGTATACGCAATCGAGCGAGCCTGAGCAAGCGTTTGAATCAAGAAGGGATTGTCCACCCATCCGGCACCGGGCACCTCTTTAAAGCGAATTCCAAACTCGTCCAAAAACGAACGCTTGTAAATTGCACTCCAAATGGAAGGGTGATGCTGGATCAGGCGAGGATTATCCCGCAACGTAAACGGCTGCTTCTTTGTATTAATTCGCTTGTAATAGGCGCAGTGACATACGTTCTCCTGTGGAGTACCGGGCATACACACACGCCAATATGCCGACTTCACAACATCGGGCTCTCCGTATACATGGGCAAGGTCCATCAGTCTTGTATACATACCAGGCTTAAGGTAATCATCGGGCTCGACAATGGCAATGTATGCACCTCGAGACTCCTCAATACCCCGATTGACCGTAGCGCCATACCCCTGGTTCGGCTTATCAATAACGCGAATTCGGGAATCATTTTTCTCGTGACGCCTCATGATTTCCAACGAGTTGTCAGTCGAGCCATCATTAAGGACAATGACCTCAAGCGATGCGAAGTCATCAGCCTCGATGCTCGTCAGACACTGATCGAGATACTGTGCCGTATTAAAACACGGGACAATAACTGTGACCTCTATACGCCCATCAAAATGCAAATTGCTCGGCACTTAAACCCCTTTGGGAACGCAAATCAGAACTGCTTAATCCTATCACAGCGGTATTAGCCGCTAAAAAACTGCTCATACGCCCGCCCCTACAGCCGCTGGTACACTACGGACACGTGCTGCCCGTCAAAGCCAAAGCCCCAGCGCACGCGGCCGATACCTGGTCGCGGCACGCGAATCTCGTCGATAGCGTCACGTTCGATGTCGAGCAGCGCCTGAACCGCCAACAGCTCCAGACCCAGGACATCCACGTCGGGGTCATACATCATGTTCATAGTGACAAGCGGACGTTCGTCGAGCATGCCGAGGGTGTCGGCCACATCGAGCATCCTTCCCGTGGGGTACACCTGGATATCCCAGCGATCCGCCCCGCGCTTTCGATTGGATGACGGATTGGCATACCCCGGCATACCAAAGCAGAGCCCTTGCAACAGCAGGTGGTATGGCAACGGCGAATCCATCTCGACCGCGCCGACTCCCGCGTCACCTAGAATTCGACGCAGCGCCTGCCTCACCGTGTATTCGTCACCGCGACACAACCCGTCACGAAACGCATCGACATCCCGCACATCCTCGGCGGCGCACTCAAACCATTCAATAATCACGAGACGCACAGCCTGGCGAAGTTCACCATTGGGCAGGCGCAGAGCACGGGAGCGAGCGCTGTTTCCCGGCTCCTCAACCATATCCGTCGTTAGGAAGCCGGACAGGTATAACGCGGTCCACAGGTCATCGTCAGTCGAGGCATCCGATCCGACGGCACCCACCCGAAGCGGAACTTCAACGCTTCCATGAGCCTCGAGCAAATCGAACAGGATCGCAAGCCTCTCGAGACTCCAGTCACCAACCACCCTACTCAGGCAGTCAGCAAACCCATACAAATCGGCCCGTACCGGCGGCGTGCAACCGCGGTTCAAGAAATCGATCACGCGCGCCGGACTCGAGCAATAGGCCCCACCAAATCGATATCCCTCGAACCATTCACGCGCGTTATCCAGGTATTCCCCGCGTCCAGCATGGCCTAGCAGAGCCTGAACCTCGGCATCCGAAAAGCCAAACCACCGATCGCACCACGTCGAGAGCGGCGTCGACAGACAATACGAGCAGCCGCGCGAAGAAAGTGCCGTCTCGGCAGGACCGGGATACTCCCCCATAAGACACGCCAGCCGCAACGAATCCCCCGCAGCGGCAATGGCATCAAACAGCAAACTGTCGAGCAGCTCCGCCGGACCGACGCCGGAAACGTCCCCCGCACTCGCACGGCCCGACCACGCCGCGTCGTACCCATCAACAAGCAATACAACCTGCTCATCGCAAGCCATCTCCAGTAGCTCAATGAGCATACCAAGCACCGAGTCAGCCTCGGCATCGCTTGCCACGCCACGCGCAACGCGCTCGATGTGGCGCACCTTATCTCGGGGCAAATCCGGAGCCTCCAAAAAAGCCAACAAGCGAGCGCATTCACCCGAAAGAGCATCACGCACAACGCCGACGACGTTGGCACCGCACCTCGCGGCGCCAGAAAAGTCCAGCGATATCACAGGGTAGCACGCGTACTCATCCCGATAGCGCCCGCCGTCCGCATCCCAAATCTGGGAACCAGCAAACAGGCCCCAATCGACCTGCCCGACCGCGGGACGTTCCAGAAAAGCCTTAAGCATCGACAGGTTCATGCTCTTGCCAAAGCCTTCGGGTCGACAGCACACCATAACGGTCGCATCGCAATCCAGCGCATCGGCAATAAACATCGTCTTGTCGATTAGCACGCATCGATCCATGGCCTCGGCAAAGTCATGTTCGCCGACCGGTAGTGCCCCGTTACCCGAGCGGTTGATCAACCCTACGCCATAGTAGGCAGTATCACCGTAAATCGCCTGTTCAGACACCGTAACTTCTCCCTAAAACGCAGCACGATGCCCATTGTATCGGGCAACTCAACCGCAATGATGCCGTCATGCAGACGTTTCGGGTAACGGTAGCAACAAGAACCCCGATGGGGCATAACTAATCGTTGCACAACAAAACAGGGCCCGATGCAATCGCACCGGACCCCGCCCCAACTCTTTAGTGATCTGGCAACCGAAAGACTACTCCTCGGATCCACCTTCGCCAGCGGACTTCTTCTGCTGATCAAGCTTATGCTTGCCACTCACAATGGACGTGGCACCAAGCGTCGCCAAGCTCGCGCTGGCAAGGCTCGCCATCACGATGAGGTCGCCCGTCTTGGGCATATTGCCACCCGATGCCTTGGTGGTCGTGGTAGTCGTCGTGGTGGTCGAGGTGACGTTCTTGTCGTCAACCTTCTGAGCATCGGCGTTGGACTGTCTCGCGCCTGCATCGGTCGAAGCATCGGCATCGCCATCAGTCCTGGACTCGGGAGCCTCACCAGATGCGTTCTCGCCAGAAGACGAGCCGTTGTTGTTGCCAGCCGTCAGCGAAGACCCAATAAAGGCGCCAAGCTGCTCGCCAACGGAGGACTTGTTCTCGGTCGACGAATTGCCGACATCGGAGTCCTCGGTCGAGTCGGAATCAGTGCCAGAGCTCTCGCCAACATCAGTGGAGCCATTAGAGGGGCCGCTATCGGTCGAACCAGAGACAGAACCACCGGTCGATCCAGAAACAGAACCACCGGTTGAACCAGAGCCCGAATCACCAGCACCGCCAGCAGACTCCGTTCCACCCGAAGCAGTCCCGCCATTACCGGTACCATCATTGTTGCCAGCACCAGTCGAAGGCGCACCCGTCTCGCCGCCATTGTCCGTATCGCTATCGGTTTCCACCGTTGGCCCGGAAGGCGCCGCCGGCACCTTGTTCGGGCGAGGCGCGGGCGCGGGTTCCGGCTCAGGATCGGGCTCCACAGGCGTTGCCGCGGCAGCCTCGTCCTCGGTAATGTAGACCAGACAATCCTTGAGCTCGTTGCGGTAGCGATTCTTCCAACCCTCATGGTACTGAGGCTGACTCGAATACTTGTGCGCCACGTTATCAACCACGCTGCTCGAAAGCGCGGTCACAAACTCGCGGTCGGTCATATCGTTGGAAAGATTCGCCCAACGAAAAAAGTCCTGGCAGCCACCGGTGCCGCACATATTGGTAATGCTCCACACCATGCCCTTGACGCAATCGGCACGACCGGAAATATCAATGCCCAGAGCGTTCTTAAGCCACGACTCGGTCACCGCATAGTAGGAATTGTACGCGTAGGCATCCTGCAGCGCCGAGAACTCGACGGGGTCGGTATTGTAGGCACCCAGGAAGGCCTCCTGCGCGATGCGACCCAGCTCAGTAAGCTGTCCGTTCGCATACATGGGGTTGCTCGCGTTAGAAATCTCGCTACCGCGATCGATCGCAGCCTTAAGCATGCTGTACTTAGCAGAATCGTAGTTATAGACCTGCTTCATAAACGGAATAAGCGACCAACGGCGATCGAACTGGTAATAACCCAGCGCGTTGTAGCCGTCGCCATACGAAAAACCCTGGTTGTAATTGCCGTGACTCTCGTACTTGGTAAAGTACTTCATCTCGTCGGTCACATTGACAAACGAAACACCCTGAACCGACCTCAGCACGCCCGAGAAGGACTGCTGGGTGTACAGGCCCTTATCGATATCGGTGGCATCCGAGGCAACACCCGGCGTGGGCTCCTCGGCTATAGCGGTTGCGGGTGCGGCAACGGCGCCAAACGAAAGCGCCAACGTCAGGCCCGCAACAATCGCGGAATGCTTGGGTTGCATACATCCTCCCTGCATTGGTGTGGTTAAAGTGCAGTTTGCAAAGATAGATTTAAGTATTGCAGCTCGCCCGTTGTTGCACAACAATCACACGGTAAACGGCAACAACCCTCCGCGAAATCTTAAGGATTTAGATAAATTGGTCGTCAGGCGCCAAAAGAAGCTCGCCGTAACGATCCATTAGCCCGTCTCTCAACTGAGAGAAAGCAGGGATATAGACGTTCAAGATGCGCTGAATCAAATCTTGAGCGAGCTTGTTGTCATAGATATGAACGTTCGTGTTACGGTCTCTGAGCATATCTAGCCAGGCCGCCTCATCAATAAAGTCGTAGAATCGGTAGGACTCCTTCAAGATGGCACGAGGAGACCCCGACGCGGCAAGCGTGGCGCCCTCATACTCGAGTAGACGCTTAAGGAGCGTAATTGAGATACCGAAAACCTGCTCATAGATATACGCACATCCGGAGACAACATAGTCGTTGTCGAAATCTTGGAATCGAGCTGTCTCTAGCAGTGCCAGACGCGAATCAAAAGCCTCGTACGACTTCACGAAAGCCAGCCCTACAGCTTAATGTCAAAGTTAATCTCGGGGACGGCAGCAAGGTCGGCCAACGTCACGCCGTCGACGTACTTTTCGATCACGTCGTCCAGCCCGCGCCAGAACTTAACGGTGGAGCACAGGTCGCTGCGGGTGCAGCTGTTGTCAATGCCATCGCACGCCACCGGAGCCGTGCTGCCCTCAACGGCACGCAGGATGTCGCCGGCACGCACCTCGGCCGGGTCCTTGGCCATCATGTAGCCGCCGCCCTTGCCGCGTACGCTCTTGAGCAGGCCCGCCTTCATAAGTGGACGAACCAGCTGCTCTAGGTACTTTTGCGAAATATGCTCGCGGTCGGCCACCTCGCGCAGGGCGATCTTGCCCTCGGCGTCACCGAGTGCAGCGATGTAGATCATCAAACGGAGGGCATAGCGGCCCTTGGAAGAAATGAGCATACCTACCCTTCCATAACGCTGGGGACAAGCACTTCCGATGAATTTGCCCCACATCTAGAAAAGTCGAGTGGATTAGTCGGGTTTTCCCTTGACTAACGCCGAACCCATAGTAACTTTATTCCGAGAAGATTCCTAGGGTTTAGTACACCTATGAGTACACCATATACAGAGAGGGACAGCATGAGCGCAAATCCGCTGCTTTCCATCGAGGGTCTGACCGCCTCCGTGGACGAGAAGACGATCCTCCACAACGTCAACCTTAACGTCGCCGTCGGCGAGACCCACGTGCTGATGGGCCCCAACGGCGCTGGTAAGTCCACCCTCGGCCACCTGGTCATGGGCGACCCCGTCTACACCGTGCAGGACGGCCGCATCGTCTTTGACGGCCAGGACATCACCGAGCTCACCACCGACAAGCGCTCGCGCGCCGGCCTGTTCCTGAGCTTCCAGGCCCCGGTCGAGATCCCGGGCGTGCCGCTGTCGAGCTTTTTGCGCGCCAGCATCGCCGGCCGCCCCGGCCTGGAGATGAAGGGCAAGGAGTTCCGCCGTCGCGTCAAGGAGCTCGCGGCCGAGCTCAACATGGACACCGCCTACCTCAACCGCGAGCTGGGCGTGGGCTTCTCGGGCGGCGAGAAAAAGAAGGTCGAGATGCTCCAGCTTCTACTGCTGCAGCCCAAGCTCGCCATTCTGGACGAGACCGACTCGGGTCTGGACGTCGACGCGCTTTCCACCGTCAGCCACGGCATGGACGCCTACCGCAAGAGCTGCGACGGCTCCATGCTCATCATCACACACAACACGCGCATCCTGGAGCACCTGGATGTCGACCGCGTCCACGTTATGGTCAAGGGCCACATCGTGCGCGAGGACGACGCCTCGCTCATCCCCTGGATCGACAAGAATGGTTTTGAGACCTTCGAGCGCGAGGCCGCCGAGCAGCGCGCCCAGGCCGAGGCCGCCGCTGCCGAGCAGCTGGCGTAAAGGGGCGACGCAATGACCAAGAACCGCACCGAGGTCGCGGACATCGACCGCAGCCTCTACGACTTCACCTATGGCGAGGAGGGATTCGAGCGCCTCGACGCCGGCATCACGCCCGACATCGTGCGCGAGATCAGCGCCAAGAAGGACGAGCCGCAGTGGATGCTCGACCTGCGCCTCAAGTCCCTCGAGATCTTCAACCGTTTCCCCGACCCGACGTGGGGCCCCTCCATCGAGGGCCTGGACATGGACAACATCGTCACCTACGTCAAGCCCAACACCGATCAAAAGCACGACTGGGAGTCGGTGCCCGACGACATCAAAAACACCTTTGAGCGCCTGGGCATTCCCGAGGCCGAGCGCAGCTACCTGGCGGGCGTCGGCGCACAGTACGACTCCGAGCTCGTCTACCACAACATGCAAGATACCGCGTCCAAGATGGGAATCGTCTACTCCGGCATCGAGGAGGCCCTGCACGATCCGCAGTGGGAGCCGCTCATCCACGAGAAGTTTATGACGCTCATCCCGCCCACCGACCACAAGTTTGCGGCCCTGCACGGCGCCGTGTGGTCGGGCGGCTCGTTTGTCTACGTGCCCAAGGGCACCAAGCTCGACTTCCCGCTGCAGAGCTACTTCCGCCTCAACGCCAAGGGCGCCGGCCAGTTTGAGCACACGCTCATCATCGTCGAGGACGATGCCGACCTGCACTTTATCGAGGGTTGCTCCGCGCCCAAGTACAACGTGGCCAACCTCCACGCCGGCGCCGTGGAGCTCTTTGTAGGCAAGCGCGCGCACCTGCGCTACTCGACCATCGAAAACTGGTCCAAGAACATGTACAACCTCAACACCAAGCGTGCGCGCGTGGACGAGGACGGCGACATCGAGTGGATCAGTGGCTCCTTCGGTAGCCACGTGGGCTACCTCTACCCCATGAGCGTGCTCAACGGCCGCCGCGCCCGCTCGAGCTTTACCGGCATCACCTTTGCCGGTGCCGGCCAGAACCTCGACACCGGCTGCAAAGTCGTGCTCAACGCGCCCGAGACCTCGGCGACCGTCGAGACCAAGGGCATCTCCAAGAGCGGCGGCATCCAGACCTTCCGTAGCTCCATCGTGGCCACGCCCAAGGCCGAGGGCTCCAAGGCAACCGTGAGCTGCCAGTCGCTGATGCTCGACGACCAGAGCCGCTCCGATACCATCCCCGCAATGGACATCCGCGCCAAGAACGTCGATATCGGCCACGAGGCCACCATCGGCCGCATCGGCGACGACAAGGTGTTCTACCTGATGAGCC
>ERZ1035001.50-NODE-50-length-73820-cov-40.171070_pt1 | contig 73820 bp, 87 predicted proteins | sample MGYA00520685_ERZ1035001 | MGnify/ENA primary metagenome ERZ1035001 (study PRJEB33766, sample SAMN09781749) | gut metagenome | biome: gut microbiome | host: Homo sapiens | place: Madagascar | study: EMG produced TPA metagenomics assembly of the PRJNA485056 data set... | reverse complement strand
ATACTATAATTACAAACGGTGGTCAAAGGGGGTGGGGGTCTTGGGGTGTCCCTCTATGCCTTGCCTCGACCTTGCCTTGCCATCCTCGCTGCCCTCACCGCTCTACACCCCAATGTGAGGAACCTTCGGTTTCTTCTTGTTGAGTTCACCCACAGCATCATCCAGCAGAGTGTGACCGCTAGAGGTGGCAGGATTCAGCAAACCGCTCGGATTGGTCTTGTATGACTTGCCAACAGCTACGTCCGTTACATTTCTGTTATCAAGCGTTGGCGTCTGATTGCCTAACTTGCTGCCATTCAGCGCCTTTGTTCCTTCGAGTTGTGACCCCAACTGGTTCACACCTGCCGACATCAGCGCATTTGACATATTTTGCGCTGCATCGCTGGTTGCCTGCGCCTTCTGCTGCTCTATCTGCTGGCGCTCTCTTGACAACTGCTGGGTGTTCTGAAGGTGGGCATCTGCGACATGCTGCTTGCGTGAGGTGTCTTGTGCTGCGATATTGGCAACCGTGTCTCCAATCGTCTTGTTGGCGGCTTCCTTCGCCATTGCCACGCTTGCAGCAGTTCCACCGCCAACAGCAGCAGCGCCATCAGCCTTGCGGATATACTCGTTCTGCACCTCCTGCGCTCTTCTCATGAGGTTCTGCCCTGCTTTGGTGTCTAGATAGTCCGTGTTGTACTCTCTATCGTACCATGCCTTCTCAGCGTTGCTTCTATAAGTGTTCTCCTTCTGCGCCTTCCTAGCCGCCTTCTTAGCCTTGTTAGCACCGAACAGAGAGGACGCAACAGAGCCAGCCAGCATGGCAGCAGTCGCAAACCACTCTTTCTTCTCCCCAAGCACTGGGGATGAGGTCAAATTCTTTGGGATTTTTGATAATATTTCCATCATAATTGCAATTATTTAGAGTTTTCGAGGGCAAATATATAATATTTGGGGGTACGTTTTGCGGTATTCCAATCTACTCCGAGTTTTCGCCAAAACCCATAAATTTGTTAGTCGGGGCGCAAACATCTACGAAACCGTTTACCTCAACCCCTTCTAGAAGCCTTATTTTGTAAAATAAACATCCAAATTGACCAAAATACTAACATCTTGATAGTAAGGATTTTAGTCTAAACTGTTCCCAAGGAGGAACAAAACTTTAGTGTAAAGATAATTATAAATTTTGATGAAGGCGTGATTTTAGGTAAAAAAGTCTGTTTGCATTAATAGGTACGCACGTGAGCATAGTAAAGTTTAACATTTCGATTTTAGGCTATTTTGACGTTTGCCTGACACGAACAAACACGAACCTCTCTCATTTTCGCTGATTTTTGCGATTTTCGGGTAAATGGTCGGGATTTCTCCCAAATTCGCAAGTTTTGAGCCGTTTAAGAGCCATTTGCAAGCAGATTAGAGCCTATTTTGTGGGTTTTTCGTAGATTTCATGGTTTTGTGCAGGATAATGCGCTCATCTAGAATTGATAAGGTTGAAGGACGATTTATGTGGTTTTTATTTCATAAATGAAGATTCTTTGCAAATAAAAAATGGAGATTTTATTTTCCTAGTTGGAGAAGTGGTTTTTTGTGGTTAGGGTTGATGTGTGTGTATATCTCTATGTAGGGGGAAGAAGAAAACCTTCGGGGGATAAGGGGGCAGCGCCCCCACGGGCGCAAGCGCCCTCCCCATGCCGTGGCGGCTGGCGCCCTAGAGGTCTACATCATACTTGTGCTCAAACTTCTTTTGAAACTTATAGTTTCTATAGGCTTCTTCCGAAGATCCAACACCATTAACGAATAAATAGGCAAGATATAGAACTAACCCAGTATAAGCTACAATTATTAAATTTTGCAACCACGTTGGCAGTTTCTTTACATATTTATCTGCCCTATGAGGGATATACCCAACGAACAACCCAAATAAAGCCAGTGCTAATACAATCACAAATATAACGAGAACTCCCTCCGCTATATCTAGTAAACCATAAACTGCGCCATTTTCCTCCACATCTTTAAGCAATCCCCAGAATAGCAGAGCCAAGGGAATAAAGCCTAAGAAAGCTATACAACATCCTTTCTTCATCTTGTTATTGCTTTTAGTTCATCAACTTGCTTAAAGAACTCTTCGAGGTTGTCAGCGGTGTAATGGACGCCCTTGTATCGGAAATAGCCTGCAAAGTCGGCATCTTTTGTTTCGTCCCTAAAGAACTCAACAACTTCACACCCTAACACCTCAGAAATCTTCTTCATTGTCTTATATGTAGGATTGTTTGAAATTGTCCTAGACAAAGACTCTCTATTTACGTTCATGGCATCAGCCACTTGTTGTATGTTATATCCATACTTCTTTATAATTTCCTTTATATCCATATTCGTGTCATTTTATATCATGGTGCAAAGATACAATTTTTATTTCTAAAGACCAAACATAAATGGTTAAAACAGATAAAAGTGTTACGAATAATAGTTTTACTAGCAAAAACGTGACATTATAGTTAATTTCTAGTGAACAGACGTTAATGTGTATTAAAATATCACGATTTCTTATTGTATTATTTGGTTCGTATCATTAAAATGCTTATCTTTGCAATCGAAATCAAGAACAAGTTCAAGATTTCAAGAGGAACGATGGCACGTTTAGAACTTCACGTTTAACTACCTCTATAAAAGTACAGATTAGTCGGGAAAGTCAGAGAGATAGGACTCTTCAAACATCAAAGGTAAATGCAACCAAGTTAGCGAGACTGTAAAAGCGCAAAAGACAAAGAAGTCTATAACATTCTTCTGGTTGAAGTAAAACCACACTCGTGTCAGAGTGAATAAATATCGAAACACGTCAACCCACGGGCGTTAAGTGAGGGAGCTAGGCTGCATGTAGCTTGCAGACGTTGGGCGCAAACGTACACCTGCACTATTTTGAAGTTTAACAATTTAACAGTAACAATTATGGCAACAGTAAAGAAGCTAGATTTAACGGCTAACCAGTTGTGGGTACTTAAATATATCCTGCATGAGGTTGCCGGCAGCGAGGAAGGTGCTAACGGCATCTACCTCACTCCAAAGGAAAGAGTATCACTCAGACAGATAAGAAGTAAATTGTAAAGTTATAAAGAAGTATATATTAGTACATGAACCAATAGACTCAAACGAGTCTCCTAGTATTGTTAGACAATTCGATACTAGAGAAGAAGCAGAAGCCTTCGGGTGGAAGACAATGGGTAAACTTTGGGTGTATGAAATGAGTTTATAACTGCTGGGGATAAGGGGGCAGCGCCCCCACGGGGCTGACGCCCCTCCCCAGCCTAACGGACAAAAGATTATGGATAGAACAATAACACTTTCGGGCGATGAGATATACAATATCACATCAGCTATTGAAGATAGAATAATCCTTCTAGAGGATTATCTTTCAAAAAACGAAGGCACTCCCGTAACGCACAAGCGATTGAAGGAGTTCAAAGGTATTTTGGCAAAGTTGAACGATTAAATACAATAGATTATGGCAAAGAAGAATAAGTACTGCTATGGTTGGGCGATTTGGACTAACTGGGGCAGCGGTTGGGAAAAAGAATGCGTTTACGACAAGGCTTGTGAATCATACTCCCAAGTGAAGAAAGATGCGGCTGAATACAGAGTTGCAGGAGCACAGACGAGAGTAACAAATACTAGATGGTTGAATGATTAAAAGATACGATTATGAGAAGGAACAAGACATACGAGCAGCAGAAGAAGTTTTACGATGGCTCAAACGATTACGAGAGCCTAGGAGCATTATTCTTCGACTGGCTTACATGTGGCAACATGACAGCAGAGAAGATGCAGGAAGTATACAGAGAAGGAACAAAGGAATGCAAGGAGTATATCATTGAAGACTTGTTTCACCTTGTAGGACACAAGACCTTCTATCAGTTCATCAGAATCTTCAACTTTGGAAAGAAGTAAACATGGAGCGGTCAGCGAATAGAGGAGCACATCTAGTTCAAGCCTAGAGACCGCACAATATTAACAATTTAAAAGAAAGGATTTAGTTATGGACATTACAATTTATGTTTTATGCGCTTTGTTTGGCGCATTGGCAGGTTACAGAATCAGAGACGCTAAAGATATGGAGGACGAGTAAATATGAACATTATCAGAGTCGTAGATGTTAAACTAGAAAAGAGATAAGACAATGAAGAAGAGCATTAAGATAGCTTTAGTAGTGGTAGCGATAGTTGCCCTACCACTTATGGCAGCAGGGATGCAGGGCGTCATCAATGACAAGGAAGTCCTTTTGGACTTCATCGAGTACTGCAAGACTTGTGAGAACCTCAGACAAGTGAATCCAGCCAAGGACTATACCAAAGCCAGCCTTCACGAACTGAAGAGCGCTGCACGCTTCTATGAGGAGCAGGACGATTTTGCAGACTGCACCGACTATCAGTATCAAGCAGAGATAGACAAGATTATTAAGTAACATTTTAAAAAAATAGGAGATAAGAATATGAACGTAAAAAATGCAACAGAGATTGGTGGGAATTATGTAGGTGTTGAGGTTAAGAGCATCCAAGACGTAGTGAAAGCGCAAGCCGCAGGACTTATTATCACAGACGAATCCGGATGCCGCTTTAACTACTGGGATGTGGACGAGGAGACCGGAGAAGAGCGAGAGCCAACAGAACAGGAAATCTTCGACCGAATCGCAAAGGCACTCGCAGACGGAGAAACGGTTCATGCATGCATGGAGATTATGGACGGGTTGTATATAGCGAAGGAATACAACACAGTTATGCATACCGACTTCTATGTAGGTCAGAAGGTGTATCTTTTGCGTGATAACAAGATAGTTGAGGACGAGATTATTTATATCAGCCTAGTGAGAAGTAAGCACGGAGACGAGCGTAAGTTTGTGTTAGGTGGAGACCAAGGACGCTACATGAAGTCAAATCAGGTCTTCGTCACCAAGCAGGATTTAGTAAACAGTCTGATGGCTGAGTAAGTTTAACCCGAGGGAGAGCAATCTCCCTCATAAAAATATCGAATATGACTAACGCTATAGTTAAAGATTTATTGGCAAAGAACGATTGGAACCGAATCATATTCCGTTACCAAACAAAGACCTACACTTTGTGGAGTTCTGATAAATTCCAGATAGATAGCTTTTGCATATATATCTACCCATCTGATGATAGGCGAGAAATGGACGTGTTAGACATTGGAAGTCTGATCTCCATGGATATTCAGAAGAAGAAACTGGAAGATATAGTAGAGGAGATTAAGCCATGACGATAGTAATAACATGCTTTCGAGACGCTATCCACGTTGATAAGTTCGGGCACAGATACAGAGCAAAGACAACTTGCATCATCAAGCAGACACCATTTGCCGAGAGATATTATCTCACGAACGGAATGCAGGTAAGCAAGAACACTTGTCTTGAGAAGATAAAGTAGAGGTTATTGTTAAACTTCCATAGGGTGAATGCGGTATCCAAGCCGCTACAGATGGTTGCAATGTACCATCCACCCACCAGTATTAATTAAAAAAGAAAGGATTTGATATGAAAAAGTATGTAGTAGAAATCGTTGAGAAGGTAGTCTACAAGGTTGAGTGTTCCGATATTTCGAAGGAATACGCTGAGAAATTCGCAAGAACAATGTATGATACCGGTCAGCTTGAAGGCACTGGCGAGTTGGAAAGTGTTTCATTTGATGTAGAAGAGAAGGAGGGCAAGTAACATGAAGAAGCAGATAGTTTTTGTATTGACTGAACTCTATGGAAACGATAGTGACACAGAGGTAAACGTTTTGGGAGTCTATACCACCAAGACCAAGGCAAAGGAAATGCTGGAAGAGAAAAAACAGAAGGTGTTGGAGTCATACGAGCAAGCCTTTTGCGGTGAGTATGAGGTTTCCGAGGACCACCCGACACTCTTCGAGATTACTCACAAGAATGAGTATATTTGGGAGCAGTTATTAATAACAGAGAAGGAGGTTGTATGAGCAAGCGTTTTAAGTTCAATGAGCACGGTGTTTGCATCAATCCCGACCGGTCGGCAAAGGTTGGCAAGGATACAGCCTTTATCGAAATCACCACCGCATTGGTTAGAGGTAAGTGGACGTATGGAATCAGATACATGCTGGTAGACCGAGGGGGATGCTGGGGCAACAATCTCAGCAACAAGGATTGGTTCAAGACGCAGGAAGCAGCCGTGAAGCATGCCCTTGAATGGGCAAAGAAGTATCTGTTACGACAGATAGAATCAGAAGATAGTAACAATACAGTCTGCAAGAAAGCAGGAAAGCTGCTTGATGAAATCAACAAGCTTCTCCCGAAGCAGACCTATACACAGTTGGAATTATTTGAATTTTAGAGATTATGAACAAGCAAGAGTTTATTTTCGTCTTCCCTCAGTCAGGGGAGACGATTACAAAGGAAATGAATCCTTTGGCAGTGAAGGACGCTGCAATCAAGTATCTGAAAACTCAGAACGAAGTGAGAGGGGATATTTGCATCATCAAGGATAGCAAGGAGAACGTTATTGCCATGGGATACGTGAGTGACAACATGAAAATCTCCTTCTTTACAGAGGACGAGACCGTCAACGACATTAAGCCGATAGGAGTAATCGAGGAAGGAGGTAAGTAATGAGTAAGCAGGAATGGTTTGTGCTGTTCATCTTTCTGTTCACGATATTGATGGCAGTACTGGGATAAAAGGAAACGAGTATGGAAAAGGCAAGAATCGTATTGTATGATGATTTGGTAATCATTGACGAGACGGAAACCTTCTTCACGGACGCAAAGAATCTGGAATCAATCGTTATCTCATGCTTGCGCACCACTCCAGGCGCATTGATAGCTGAGGTTTACGTGAAGGATAAGTTGAAGTCGAAAATGACCCTTACCAACAAGGGCAAGCCAAAGAAGATGAGCATCCACCCTAACTGGGGAGGAAGGCGAGCAGGAGCAGGAGGTAAGCGCAAGGGCGAAGAAGTCCTATCCAGCAAGGTATGCTTTCGGGTTGACGAGGAAACCTTGGAGTTCCTCAAGAACCTTCTAGACAAGAAGGGCGAGTATATCCGCAAGGCAATTCAAGAGAAAAGAGAACGAGACAAGGAAAAGGGTAGTCAGTAATGGCTACCCTTTAATCGTTTATTACATCTTGCCTTCCAGCGCATCAAAGGCAGACTGTACGTCCTTGCTCAGAGTTCGGGCATATCTTGTTGTTTGGCGCAAGGTGGTATGACCGAGCACCCTTGCCACGATATTGATAGACATACCCTTTGAAAGGAATAGCGTAGCAGCCGTAGCACGCCCCATGTGAGAGTGGAGACGGTCAACCCCGACCATCTGTCCGATAACTTTGAGATAGTCGTTGTATTTCTGATTGGAAATCTTCGGCAGCGAGAAATCGTATTTAACTAGAATCTCTACAGCAGGGGAAAGCAGTTGGAACACGAAATCAGTATCTGTCTTTGTGCGCTTGGCATGATAGAACATCTTGCCATCCTTCTCAACACAGTTGGCGTAATCGAATGAAGCAAGGTCAGAGTAAGCCAGTCCGGTGTAGCATTGGAAGAGAAACAAATCTCTTGTCGCCTGCAAGTGAGGAGTGGAAAGGTCAAGCTTCTTGATTTCATCGAACTGCTCTTCGGTGCAGCAGTCTACATACTGCTTTTCACCCTTGCCGATGTGGAACGGAAGAAACTTATAAGGATTCTTCTCAATAAGTCCGTCTATCATCGCATCATTGATGAATAACTTTAGATACTTGTGATAGTCGTAGATGGTGCATTGCGCCTTACCTTGACGGTGAAGATACTCATCCATGGCACGCACCTTAGACACGTTACAGTCGCTGAACGAGATAATCTTACCCCAGCCCTGCAGAAATCTGATAAACACAGCGTAGCGCTTCTTGGTATGATCATGCACCTTGCGTTCATTCATTCTCTTTTTGCAGTAGTCAATGAATGAAATGTTCTTGTCTTGCTCGCCATTAAAAAGCGCAGGAATCAGAGATAAATCCGTGATACCTTCCTTCAACATTTTGTTCAATACGATGCGACCACGCTCCTCAAAGGCTTCCAGCCGCTCGTTGAGTACAGCAGAATCCTTGTGCTTGATGATACGTTGCAACTTGTCAGACCATTGGTTTGGAGTGACCTTGATGCCGGTTGAAATGTACTTGCGCTCATATTTGTAACTGAACCGCAATTCGATGGAAACTGGCTTCTGTGACGTTCCTCTTTTCAACCGATTGTGAACGAAGCTTAAATTAATACTAGCCATTTTGATAACATAATTTTACAGAGTTGATAACAATTTGATAACACACCCCAAATTTAACATTTATTATCATGACAGCTAATTTGGCTGGTTTTCAGAGAGTTAAGGCGCTTTTAGACGTAGACCAGTCAACGACCAGTAATTGTCAGCCTATTCCTAGCACCAAGAACACCCCTAAACGAAAAATACGGAGATAAGTACTTGATTATAAGTGACTTACATCCGTATTCTTTTTAGATAAAATTCTATTTTTAGCGTTATTTGATAACGACTTAGTGATTCCGTTGGGGTCACATTGAAAATTATCTTACAGTCTAATTATCAGTCACTTATTTTACTACTGCAAAGATAATGATAACTTTTTTATAACACAAGAATTTTGGTATTTTTCTTTGATATTTATACGGTTTTAAAATAAGAAAAGTGTTATAAGTAATTTAGTGTCAGATAGTTACAAGGTTTCTTTAGGTTTTGTTGGTTAAAGAGTGTATAAATGCTTGGATATGTGTACATGAAGTTGTAATTTTGCACTCGTCAATGTAGAAGCTCCACCTTTGCTTGGCGAAACATTAGCAAACTTGCCTGAGTTCAATAGGCACAAACATATAGGGGGTTGATTAAATCGGTGGAGCGGTTTTTTCTTCCCCCACTTTTATTTCACATGAATAAGAATCTAAGATTAAGACTGGCTTTGGAAATGTTCGGCAACAAAGAGTTGCTGAAAGCTATTGCCATGTTTCTGCTTATCCGTAAGCGCTTAGGTTCTAATATTCTCAAAGACTATAGCATAAACAAGTTAGTAAATCTCTTGGGCGCACACGCACGCACGATAAAGAAGCGCATACATGTGTTGTCTCAGTATGGTCTTGTCACGATAGTGGGAAAGACCCTCATGTTGCGTTCTGTTGTTTCAAGGCACGCAAAGCGCAATGTTAAGTTAGGAGAAAGGAAGATGGAATATTCTTCCCTCAAAAGTGTGGAGTATTCTCTGCAAGCCATCTTGGTGGTAGTAGTTCAATCTAGAAAGGATTTCGCAAAGAGAACCATTCGAAATGCTCATGGCGCCAGCCACGACTTCAAGGTCGTTAAATCTGCCCGTGACGCTGCACGGAAGTTCGGTTACGGATTTGAGTACAAGGAGAACGGACTTTCTTACAAGACTATTGCAAGAAGACTCGGAGTAAGCATCAAAACTGCGGTTGAAATCGTCAAATTTGCAGTAAAGCGCACGATTTTAGAGAAAACAAACCATTCTATAGCTACATACATGCAATCTGTATGTGGTATGGACGTATATGGCTATACTTTCACAACTCGTAACTATGGATATAAAGTTCTCGCTAACTCTTACTCTGTAGCTCCATGCCTAGCCATGGTATAATTAGATTGTAAAAAGTGCAGACTAAAAATAATTGATTATGGGAAAGTGTTTGAATACGTTTAAAAAGCCATCAATGGATGAGTTCTGTGACTACATCGAGAAGCATGGTTTTGACCTCGACCCTTTTGACCTCTACAAAGAGTTCGACAAGAAGGGATGGACTAACGCTAAGGGTGAGGTTACTAAGTCTTGGACTGCATTAGTGAATGCTAGAAATAGCATAATATGTCAGAGAAACCAGAATGACAGACTGGTACTTCTTGGCATCCCTAAGAAAAGAAAGCATGAATCAAGACAGAAATTGCAACGAAGAATGACAAAGGCTAAGACTCGCATTGTAAAAATGCACTATGATGAGTTCTTGCAGGATCCACGCTGGAAGGCTTTTCGCCAATTTGTATTTTCGGTTAGAGGTCACAAGTGTGAACGTTGCCAATCATCCGGAAATCTACAAGTTCATCACATAAAGTACAAAGAAGGATTGCTGCCTTGGGAATACACATGCAATGATGTTATTGTGCTTTGCCGTGGCTGTCATGAGAAGATTCATGGAATCGCACCAAATAAATAAAGTAGAGTTATGTTCAAGGTATTCATTATAATCGCCCTTTTAGTAATCATGTTGAAATTGGACGAGATAAAAGATAAATTGTAGGCTTATGGGAAGTTTTATTTTAGAGCGTCTTATTTTCGCATACTGCTGGACGCATTCGACAGGTAGATGTAAGGATTGTACTTGTTGTTACACCTTCAGTAAATGTAAGAATTTCGTAAATTCTTTTTGGAAGATACATCGCTACAGACATTATCACAAGAAAAAAGCGAAATATCCTACTACGCTTGCTGAGTTCAGAAAAAGAGTTAATCGTAAAAATTTATAGCTTATGGAAGTCGAAAGATATTATTATGCAGTAGCGTCCTTCATGCGCGAGGATGGCTCAATTAGTGTTAATTCGGTTACGAATAGTATCAGTGGGGATGAAGAAGATATTAAGTTCTATCCTCTCATGGGTATTATCAATAAAGTTGAAGAGCGTTTTGGGGATGAAGTTGTTAGTGGAACAGTAGTCGTCCAGAGCGTTATTGAGATTAGTAAACAAGACTATGATGCTTTTAATGAACGCATCGCTAAGATGAATAAGATAAAAGAGGGTTAGCAGCGTATGGAAGAAGTAAATGAAGAGCTTGGAGCATACAACAGCTACAAGAGATACATGAGAGTGTTCGGAAAGAGCAAGGAAATCTTGCCTTTCGAAGAGTGGAAAAAGAAATTTAAAAAGAAGTAGTATTATGGCAATAATAAACGTAGATTTATCTGAGTACGGCAAGTGTATAACTTTAACAGAACCGCAAGTAATAGCCCTAAAACTAGTTCGTAATATTAAAGATATGGCTAAGCTTCAAGAACTTAAAAGATTGGCGTATCTGAAAGCAAGACAGTGGGGATATCAAAACATGGACATACAGATAAAGGTAATGGATAAGTATTTGACTGGTGTCAAACTGCGTTGGGCACAGGAAGAACTTCTCCGTAAGTTGCAAGATGCAGCTGAACACCACAAAAGAGTGGTGATTCTGAAAGGCAGAAGGTTTAGTTAGTAAAATCAAAAATTATAAAGTTATGATTACACAAGAGACTTACGAAGCATTGAAGGATGCTAGAAAGAAACTCAAAAACCGAAAGGGTGATATAAAGAAGATTCTTTTCGAGGGGGAAGCAGAAGACCTTTACGACCTCATAGATACCACCATCCGAGAGTTTGAGGGTGAGAACGAAATGACCAACGTTCCTGATCGTATCTTCCTCATCATAGGAGAAGACGTACCCGATGGTTCCGACTTCGACGTGTTGGACGAGGTAACATGGTGCAAGGAGCGGTTATCATACAAGGATATTGAATACGTAAGAAAGGAGGTGAAGAATGACTAGTATTAGAAAATATAAGAAGTGGTGGAAGTCCTTCATGGTAAGAGGATGGCATGATGTTCGATTCCCCAAAAGGCTCGAAACAATACGTCAGTCCAATAGGTTTCGTATTTACATTTGGCATAGCCGTGATACAAGTATGTATCTCACTCTAACAATATTCACCAAGTCAAGAAGAAAGCGAGGTAAACATGAGAAGAAGATTCTTTAGATTCTTTAAGACTCGCATTCCTCGCAAGCTAAAGAAGGCTGCTAGGTATGGTATTGAAAGACGTATATATCCAACGACAGAAGAGAAGGAAACTGCCTTTGGTCATTCATTTATCTATAACGAAAGGGTTGAGTATGTAATAGTAGGAAGGCATACTAAATGGAAAGCAAGGGCACGTTTTGCTGTCATTAAAGAAGATAAGAGACGCCTTGCTTATATGTGGCATAGACAATACGACCGAATGATAACATGGTAACGAAAAAGCAGAGCCTAGTGCCCTGCTTTTTTCGTATCATCCGACAACGCTCTTTCTATCATCCGGAATCACGCCACCGTTCTTCTCCAGGAGCATGTCACGGAGTTCCTTGACTACACCTTCCTTCACCAGCAGCTTAACCTTGGTCTCTGTTAGTTCCTTCAACAAGGCTTCATCTGTAGGCTTATCTTCCTTAAACATTGAGCCTTCACCTCGAAGAAGCCATTCCGCTGATATATCTACGTATGTAGACAATATCCTGTCTACAAACTCTAGAGAAGGTTCCTTTGTACCGTTCAGATAGTTGTTTGTGGCAGCAGGTTTGCCACCTACAGCTTCTGCAAACCCTCTGTTAGACAGTCTGTAATAGTCTTTTATTTCATTGATTCTAGCCCTTAATCCTTCCATATCTCTTAGTGTTTATAAATGTATAAATAGATAAATATAATATAAAATATTGCCTACACTCTTGGTTGTTTATCTACAATTGTGTATCTTTGCACTCGTGATTTGGACAACGAATCTTCGTTCCCTTATCATCGAATAGTTTACGTGTGCAAAGATAATAAAAAAGTATGGATAAAATAGTTTTTAAGCCGAAAATTTTGATAAGAAAATCAAAAATAGGTAAAATAGCAAAGACGGTAGGCTGCTGCAATGCGGCAGTTTATGCTGCAATAGCATTCAAAACGAACAGTGAGTTGGCTGTTAATATACGTGATGTTGCAACCAACCGATATGGGGGAATCCTTGTAAAGAAGTACCCCGAACTGGTAGAAGAGCAATGATGACAGCCGTTAGGCTTTTAGATAAAAATTCTAAGCGTTATTTTCCTTCACTCTGCGTGAGCAGGGTGGAGGTTTTGAAAGAGTGGGTTCAAAGCATAATATACAATTTTATTTCATTCTTAAAAAATGTATTTTAGTTATTACACTTCACTCTGGTTCGTGAGAATAGGAGTGTTCTTGGCGCCTTAGCTCAGTGGTAGAGCGCTGCAAGGAGGTTGCAGAGGTCGGCGGTTCAATTCCGCTTGGCGCCTCCATAGTTTTGAAATATTGTTATTATATTAAATCCGAATGAAACGGTGACAAAAGAGCGGTAAAGACCAGTGGCGAAATATAGTTGTTTGCGTTGATACTTTTCAGGCGCCACGAACCATAAGGAAATGTTGTGGTCGAGCATTCTACCAACACCTTCATTTTAAATATGTAACAGATTCTCAAACAATCCCATTGCCAGTTTGTGGGCATAAGTTCTTTGACATATTGGAAAAAGTTGAATATATTTGAGCTCTTATGTTAGAAATGCAACAAGCTTAAATGATGTTGATTAGCCATAATTGATATATAAAACAGATTCGAGTTGCATTTCTCAAACGGTGAGCATGGCTCTTAAATTCATGGTAGCGCATGATGCCGTATATTGCAGAATAGCTCAGTTGGTTAGAGCAAGCACGTAACAGAAGTGTAAATCCTTAGCATATTCTTATCAAACCGTGCAACTAGTCGTGGGTTCGAGTCCCACTTCTGCAACTCTATTATCAGATAGTTTATTCAACAATTTGTTTTTGTCCAGTTGCAGCGGCAACATAATGGGTGGAAATATGAGTTAATAATCTTACTCCCTGCTCGTCCGTGAGGATAGGCAGGATTTAATCTTAACTTCAAAAACAATAGCGTATGCTGAAATTATTCTCAACCCGGTCCTATCAAGATAGGGTGAACGAAATATACAAAGAACTTGCGCATAATCCGTGGTGCCCCATCCGGCACTTCGAACTGTGCCTGAGGAAAATCAATATGCTTAACTCTCGAATCAAGAATCTCTCAGCAGATATGGGAAGAGAGGAAGGCGAGTATGATACATTATAAATAATAAGGTATGGTTCTGAAAAGAAAAACTCCTCTCAAGAGGACACCTATAAAGAAAACTCCTTGGGATAAAGCCAAGAAGGAACAGGAAAGGAAGAAGGCAAAAGCCGGACTTAGCAAGCCAGCACTCATCAAGAAGCTCGATAGGTGGTTTTCTCTCTATATACGACTTCGTGATGTAAACGATGAAGGTGTGTTTCAGTGCCCAACTTGCAGGCGTATCTTACCTTTCTCTAAAGGCGATGCAAGCCACTATTGGGGACGTATTCACATGGCAACGAGATTTGATCCGGACAACGTGACAATCGAATGTCAATATGATAACAGATTCAACAGCTCTCATCTGATATACTTGGGTAAGTATCTAGAAAAGAAACTTGGCTCAAAGAAGATGGAACTGCTAGAATGGAAACATCGCCAAGCCAAGAACTGGTCTCTGTTCGAGCTGCAAGAGCTTATAGAGTTCTACAGGAAGGAAGTAGAAAAACTTAAAATAGAAAAGAACTATGACGAATGGAAGTGAAATCTTTAAGAATGAAACGATGACCTCACTAGAGATAGCTGAGGTTACCGGCAAGCGACACTCTGATGTACTTGAAGCTATCAGAAAAATGGAACCAGCTTGGGAGAAAATAGCCCAACGGAAATTTCCGCTCGGCACTTACACGGATGCCAACAACCAAGGCAGACCTTGCTACGTTCTGAATAAGACTGAATGTTTGTACATCGCTACCAAGTTTAACGATGAGGCAAGGGCAAAGCTGATTCTCCGCTGGGAAGAGCTGGAAACCAAAGAAGTATCCCTCATCAAGGTTCCTACAACATTCGCTGAAGCATTGAGACTGGCAGCAGACCAAGCAGAGAAACTTGAAGCGCAAGAGAAAATGCTTGAAGCCAGTTCAAAGGAGATTGTTGAACTGAGTGGTACAATCGCTACCATGCAGCCAAAGGTCACCTATGTTGATAAGATTCTTGCCAGTAAGGAGACCGTAACTACTACTCAGATAGCGCAAGACTACGGACAATCTGCAAAGGCATTCAATATCCTTCTCAGAAACTTTGGCATTCAGCATAAGGTTGGCGGTCAGTGGATTCTTTATGCAAAATACCTTCCCAATGGCTATGTTCAGTCAGACACCATCCCCATTGAACACAAAGATGGTTCTTCCGGCTCTGTTATGCACACTAAGTGGACTCAGAAAGGAAGACTCTTTCTGTATGAGGAGTTGAAGAAGCATAACGTATTGCCAATAATCGAGAGATAAATCAATAAACATAATATATAATGAGTAAATTAGGCACAAGAATTAATGTGGATGCAGAACTTTACTGCTTCCCGACAAAAGCGCATCCTACAGATGCAGCTTATGATCTCTTTGTTCGGCAGAGTGTTGAGGTCTATCCTCACAGCCGTTTCTTTGTTCCGCTTGGTTTCAGAATACAGCTTCCTTCCAACATGAAGATGCTGATTCAGCCACGAAGCGGACAGTCGGGCAAGGGAATGCTACTGGAAGTATATTTCCCGAAATGGCTAGGGCATGATTACTTAGGCAAGGTAAGAGAAAATCTTGACGAGGTAGTCGGGTTGGTGGATTGCGGATATGGTGAAGAAGTTCATTCCATCGTCAAGTCGGGCAGATGGAAATTGAAGCACCGCATCATGCGACTGCTTGGCTTCAAGTTCTATATTGCTTCTGGCTCACGCATCTGCCAAGGCGCTTTCACTTATGTCCCCGACACTAACTTGGAAGCAGGACCAGTCAACGGAACCCGAAGCGGTCTAGGCTCTACCGATTAGCTTATGGACGAGCAGTATATCATCGGTAAAATCAGGGAAATGATGCCCGATGAGCACCATAAGCCGAGCGGAGCGCTTTATACAAGGTTGAAGCTGGCAATACAGCAGGACGTGTCTTCTATTCTTTCCCGTCTGTTCAAGGCAGGAAAGATAAAGTACAACAGAACGCTAAATGATATTTTAATAAACATAAACGACAATGAGCAACAAGAACATCAGACAGAATCACTTCAACAGAATCAAGAAGGAACTTGATGAAGTTGATAAGGCAGGAGACAACTCCAAGCACTTCCGGTGTATCGTATTGATGGGTGACAAAAACGTGCAGAAGGCTTACTCCTTCCTTCATGCGTCACCCGAAGACCTGAAAAACCTTATCTTGAACGCCATGCGCAACAGCGACCAATTCACTTACGCTACAGCAATGGCATTCGAACAGTACGATAAGGAGTTGAGAGAAAAAGAAACTTTAAAAGAAAATAAAGATGAAGAAAATCCAGTTCAAGAAGCTTAGACTTCTCAACTTTTGCGGAATCCGCAATGCGGAATATGAGTTCTGTGAAAACATCACCGTCATATCGGGCAAAAACGGATTAGGAAAGAGTACGATAGTCAACGCTATCATGTATGCGCTCTTCGGCAAGGACATCAGCGGCAATTCGCTCGACATCAAGACATTCGACAAGGACCACAACATCATCAAGGAGATTCCTCATGAGGTGGAGCTTACTGTAAGAGTCTTCTACACTGGCACGGAGCCAGCAGGGCAGGACAATATTGTCTTGAAGCGTACACTCACGGATTCATGGAAGGGCGACGAGTGCAGAAACACCTTCAAGTATTATGTGAATGATGAAGTTGTTACTGCTGGCGAGTATAAGAAAACGGTGGATACTATCTGTCCGGAAGACGTTTTCCGTCTCTGCTCGTCAACAAAGGATTTCGTTTACCGCACATGGCAGGAGCAGCGCAATAAGTTGCAGGCACTTGTAGGCGATATTACCACCGAGGATATTACGGAAGGCAACAGCAAATATGATTTTGTTGTTGAAGCCTTGAAGAAGCAGGATATTGACAAGCTGGTCCACCACATCAAGTACAAGCGAAAGGAGGTGCAGGAGCAGTTGGATGCCGTGCCTATCCGCTTGGAAGAGCTGAATAAGTCACTGCCCGAAGCGCATGATTGGGAAGCCTTGGCTACCAAGAAGGCTCACCTCTGCGATAAGCTTGTGAAACTTACTAACATGATTCAGCAGATTCGCATTGGTGGAGCCAACAAGATATATCTTGATGGCATCCGCAAAAAGATAGAATTTGCCGAGAAGCGCAAGCGAAACATGGAGACGAGCGCCATGAATCTCGCCACCGAGCAGGCAACCAAGCATCAGAGTGACGTGATCACATCGGACGTTGCCGTCAAGAAGGCTCAGAGCACAGTGGACGAGCTGAAACAGAAGATGAGCGGTTACAGCGAGACCGATATACACGCCAAGCAGCAGAAGGAAGAATGCGAGAAGAAGGCAGATGAAATCAACGACAAGATAGATGAAGCTACAAAACGCTCATGGGTTTGGAACGCAGAAGACGGAATCTGTCCTCATTGCGGTCAGACTCTCCCTGCAGAAGACGTTGAGAGAATCAAGAATGAATCAGAGAAGCGCTTCAATGACAGAAAGGCTGACGATTTGAAGGCTCTTGATGAAGACTTCACCAAGCTTCAGCACACCTACACGGAGTTGAAGAATCTGCTGGAGAAGACCGACGAAGAGCGCAAGATAACTACCAATCAGTTAGTGGAAGCTCACAAGGTTCTCAAAGAAGCTGAATATCACAAGCTGGAGGTTGATGCTGAGGTTCCGGATACCTACGAGCAGATTCTTGCCAAGAAGGAAGAATATCAGCAGGTTGTGAAGGAACTTGCAGACTTGCAGGCTGAACTCGACAAGCCATCCGAGACCAGTTCGGAAGAAACCGCCAAGATGCTAGCCGAACTCGAAAAGGAGCGTGAGCCTATCGGAATCAGATACAATGACGTGTTGGAACTCCTTGCAACAAAGGAAACGTTTGACCGTATCAGCACCCGCATTGAGGATATAAACAAGGATAAGGAGACCTATCAGACTCAGCTTGACGCACTCGATGAGGAACTTGACATCGCAAACGAATACAATCAGAAATCTTGTCAGTTGCTCGAAGACCGGGTAAACGGACATTTCGCTTATGTGAAGTGGAGTCTGTTCAAGACTACGCTTGATGGAGAGAAGAAGCCGTTCTGTGAGTGCTACCATGTTGGTGTACCTTACAGCCGACTCAACACCGCTGCAAAGGTAAACTCTGGAATCGACATCGCCTACACCTTCGCAAGATACAATGAAATCTCAGTTCCAATGCTGCTCGATGAATGCGAGAGCGTGAACAGACCACTGTATCATGGCGGTCAGCAGATTCGGTTGAACGTGACAACAGACGATGAGTTAAAGTTTGAATATCCATCCCTTGCGGTTATGGAATAATACTTTAGTAAATAATGTGTAATACTTTAGTAAATAAAAAATAAATTTACAATCATGGCAGATAAAATTAAGTTGATAGTAGAGGTCGATAAAGACCTTGTAAAGGGTTTGCTCGCATTGGGCGGTGGTCTGAAAGACGGCACATCATCAGATGTTGTAAAAGAGTGGATTAACGAGCATGATAACGTTGAGCTTTCTGCTAGCGTAATTAATGACATTCCGGAACTGAGAACAGCAATGGCAACGCTTGTTCTTTTAGAAATTTCAAAGGATATTAAAAAAGATAAGGAGAAGTAATCATGGCAGAAACAGCAGTAGCAAAGCAGCCTTCACAGAAGGCGCTGGCAGTAAAGAACTTCAAGGCAGTACTCGATAACAGTTACTACCAAGAGCAGTTGAAGAACGTAATGAAGGAGAATGCAGGAACCTTTGCGGCATCCCTTCTCGAACTTGTCACATCAGACGAGAAGCTCCTCGCATGTGATGGTCGTCTGTTGATGGCAGAGGCAATGAAGGCTGCATCCCTGCATCTTCCACTCAACAAGCAGTTGGGATATGCTTATATCGTACCTTATGGCAATACTCCTACAATGATTGTTGGTTACAAGGGTCTCTATCAGCTTGCTATCCGATCTGGACTCTATAAGAATATCAATGCAGATGTCGTTTATGAAGGAGAGTATCAAGGATACGATAAGATTTCGGGTGAGCTTCATCTTGATGGGGTGAAGAGTTCCGACAAGATTGTCGGATATTTCGCCTTCTTGGAATTGACAAATGGGTTCCGTAAGATGATGTATATGTCACTTGATGATATGTGCTCATACGCCAAGAAGTATTCCGCAACTCTTCGCAACTGTAAAATGACAAATCTGCAGTTGGCAGAAATGGCTCAGAAACAAGCCGAGTCTGGACCAGGCAATACTGTTGGATGGTATGGTAATTTCAATGACATGGCAACAAAGACGGTCCTTCGTCGCCTTCTTTCTAAGTATGGCTACCTTTCCATCGAAATGCAGACTGCAATGACAGTCGATGATGTTCCTACCGCAGAAGAACAGCGTGATTCTGAGTTTGCCGAAGAGAAAGAGGTGATAGTGGTAGATGCAGAAACCGTAGAAGTCAAGCGGGATGAAACAGCCAGAAAACGCCAGTTAACATAATGGAAGAGTGGAGGTGCGTAAAAGACTTTCCGTATTATTTGGTAAGTTCTCTTGGTAGGGTTAAATCGCTACCTAGAGATTCTAAGGGTGTAGTTAAGTATAGGATAGCAGAGAAAATTTTGAGAACCATCATTAATAATCATGGTTACAAATGGGTAAATCTTTATAATGGAACTAAAAGGAAGTCTTGCTACGTACATAGATTAGTCGCAGAAGCTTTTATTCCGAATCCTGAGAATAAACCCAATATAGACCATATAAATACAGATACGCTTGATAACCGTGTCGAAAATTTAAGATGGGTTACTCAAAAGGAAAATCTGCACAATCCTATTTCTGCTACAAGGAGAATGGATGCTGTTCGTAGAGCTTGTCAGACAGAAGAGTTTAGAAGCAAAATGTCCAACATTGTTTCAACGCAAATGGAAAATGAGTATACTAGACATAAAATAAAGGAGTCTCTTATCGAAAAATACAAAAATCCTAAGATGAGAGAAAAAGCCGTTTTAAGAAATACTCAAAAGAAATGTGTGTTGAAAATAAGTGAAGATGGCACGGTGACAGAGTATCTATCTACAGGGCAAGCAGCTATAGCTAATGGAATATCTCAAGCTTCAGTTTCTTTGTATTGCAGAGGAAAAATGAAACCAAAAGATAAAACTATTTGGAAATTTAAAAATGAAACTATACATAATTAATTCCGGGTCTCTTGGCAATGGGTATTTGCTAGAGTCTTCAGACGGTGGGCAGCTACTTATAGAAGCTGGCAGACCTCTGAAAGAGTTTTCTAAGTATGGTAATCTTAAAAGAAGTCGTGCTCGTGGTATGTTGATCAGCCACGAGCATGGCTAACAAAGGTGACCATTGTAAATATGCCAAAGAATTTATCAAGGCAGGTATTGATGTTTACTCATGCAATTCCGTTGCCGATAAAATCTCTGGTATCAGTCGAGTTGAAGCTGGCAAAACATATAGCATAGGAAAATTTAGAGTAACCCCTTTTGAAGTATCACACGATTGCGAGGACTATGGGTATATTATATATCATCCAGAGGTTGGAAGCATATTTTTTGCAAGTGATTGTTATAATTTAAAACAAGCAATAAGAGGCTGTTCTGTTTATCTTATGGAATGCAACTATGATGATGTTTTTTTACAGAAGGCTGTAAGTGAAGGTAGAACTATTGCTAGTCAAGCTGACCGCATCCGTCTATCTCACATGAGTCAGTCTCATGCTATAGAGTTTCTTCAATGTTGTGAGGCAGATAAATCTGCCCGCAAAATCATTCTCATCCACGGTTCTGCCCGACACCTCATCCCGAATGCAGCAGTAAGTAAATTCCAGCAAGTTCTAGGCGTTCCAACCTATTACGCCAAGGCAGGACTTGTAGTAAATCTAACGTAATTATTAGAATAAATATGAGTGTATACAATCTCAACAATCCAAACGACTATCTGCGTTTCTTCAAGGACATTGAAAGATACAAGGACAACAAGCAGGTTATCGAAGTAAAGAAGTTCCATCCTCAGCAATCTGACAAACAAGCCCGATACATTCACTTCATGATCAGCTATTGGGCATGGAAGAATGGGGAAACCTTCTATGATACTTTGCATAAGATTCAGCTTCACATAGCGCCAGTACCTTTCTATACCGGAGAGAAAGACAAGCAGGGCAACGATGTCTTTAAGCCATTGTCTGCCCTTACTACAGCAGAAGCCAGCAGTGTTATCCGCAACTTTCTCGACTTTGCTGGCATGAACGGAACACCTATTCCGGAAATTGACGACAAGGTTAGCTTGGCTTACTGCAAGAAGGAACTGGAAAGTGCAGATGGTTGGGTATAATTAATTTAAACTTGAAAGCTTATGAAAACATTTAAGGAAATAATCAAAGCGGCGAAAGAATATTCTGACCAAGAACCGCTGCAAGATGCTTTCCGAGAAGGTGCACGTTATGCTGTTACCGGAAAGTATTACAAGCCTTCCGAACTGTTTAATGAATCAAAGAAGGCTCTTACAGAAGCCGAGCCTATTTTTGAGGGATATAACGATTCCTTTGAAGATTGGTGGAACATGTATAACAAAAAGCGTGGCAAGAAGAAAGCAAAGCAGAAATGGGGTAGACTCACCGTAGCCCAACAGACCGCTTGTTTGAACGCAACTCCTAACTACGTAGCATCTACTCCCGACCCAGTTTACAGAAAAGACCCACTCACTTATCTCAATGGTGAGTGCTGGAATGACGAAATAATCCAAAAGCAGAACAATGAGCAACAACGAGCTATCAACCTCACAGCCAAGGCAGCAAGAATCCTTGGTTCCGATTATCAAGGATAAGCCGGGTTACGTTCGCCCAGTCTCCTACACAGATGCTATCACAAAGAGTAAAGCCACCTTGCTTGACATTCAGAAGCAGGGTGGGCTACGCTCTCTGGTCGGATGGGTCAAGGGCAGACTGATAGAACTCTTCACCTTCCTTGGAGTCTTCGACATCGTTACTGAGTTTCAGATACAGATGCTTGCCACAAGAATCTGTGTAAAGTATCACTATTGGACCACAACAGAACTTGACTACGCTTTCGTTCAGTTCATGGAAGGTAAGTTCGGTAAGCTCTATCAGCACAAGCATGATGAGGGCAATACTACAATCAATCCGCAAGAGATACTGGTTGCCCTCGACTCTTACGAAAAGGAGCTGCTTGCAGAGCGTGGTAGGGTAGAGGACGAACTAAAGAAGCAGGAAGAAGCCCGAAAAGCAGCTGAAGATGCAAAGAAGCCACTCGGTGTGGAAGGCTTCAAGGCTTATTGCGCCAAGAATGGCTTGGACCCTGCAACTCATCGTATAGCATCGGTCAACATGAAGGAGCATGACATCAATCAGATTCTCTACAAGACCGAGGCAGAAAGGGAAATAGCAGAAAGAAAGTTCTACCGGCAAGATAGACAATAGTAAATCATCTAAAAACGAAGAAATCATGAATGCAAATAACATCACAGTTATCACGCTGGCAGTCTTGTGGCTGGCAGCAATAGCAGTCGTAGTCTACGACCGTATCAAGTATAATAAATATTATTCAAGCCAAGGTAAGCTGATCGTCCTTCGCTTCAACGACTCTGCCGCAAGAAAGGCATTGGAAGAGCAAGGTTTTAATCTATGCCAGTGCGCCTACTTCAACACAAACCGTTATCTCTTCACCACCGAAGGCGACCGTATCTGCGGTTTCACGGAAGAATGCACTCATCTTATCGAGGATGCTCTCAAGCATCATCAGGAAGTGATAGAGTGTGATAATGTCGGCATGTTTATCAGCGAAGTTAAGAAACTCAAGCAGGAGTATGGAATTAACGAGGAGGTATAATTATGGATAAAAACGTTTGTGATAATACATTAGTCTTTGGTAGCTGCTATGCTAGAAGCTGTATTGAAGTGCCTTCTTTAAAGGCAGGAAGAGCGAAATGGAAGGCTTTCTATGATAAGTTCCCTTGGCTTAAAGGTCAACCTTTCTATCTTAGACGTTCATGCTTCTGGGATGGAGGTGAAAGAAATTTGAATGCAATAAAGATAAAACTTAAAAAGATATAGTTATGGCAACATATAGAATAGTAGATATGTATCATAAAAGCAAGGCTGTTAAAGGCATACATTATGATTCTTGGAATGAGCCAATCCTTGCTTTTCGTGTAGATAAGAGACATTCTTTGTTCTTTGGGCTTATCCATTATTGGGATTATGGCGCATGTAACCTTCGTCCGGAGTATTTGTTTTCTTCGGTTGATAAAGCCAAGGAGGCTATATTGAAGGTAGATAAAAGTAGAAGAGTGACAATTTTATATAAGTAGCGTATGAAGAAAAAGATTTTAAACTTAGCCAAGTCAGCCATTTGGTTCGTCTTGTGCTTGTTAGTAGGAGCATTGATAATTGAGGGCATTCGCTCGTTTGTTAATATTAATGAACCTGCAAAGAAGATTGGTGTGTCAGTATTCACAGAGGAAGGACATGATTATCTGATTGTGGACACGAAACACGGAGTTTGTGTTATTCACGCAGAGAGCTGTTCTTGCCATTTAGACACCTTGGGTATCTATGTGGTTGATAACAAAGATACAACTTATGTGATTAAAAAGAAGTAGCGTATGATTCTTAAAAAGAAAGATAAGCTAACGGCATATTGGGATAAGAAAGAGAACTGCATTGGTGCTTATCATCCTCTAGGGTTTATGACACAAACAGATGCTCATTATCTCTTCGATAATGTCTTCACCAAAGAGTTTGTCAAAGAAATGACTGATAGAGGGTATGATGTGAGAACGATGAAATTTGAAATCTCTCCAAAACTGCCGAACTATGAGCGATTCAATGGCTTATCAGAAAAGTATTACGGAAAGGAGAAATAGTGTATGGAGAAACGAATAATTTTAGACGAACAAGATATTAACGAATTTCACGAGGATGCAGCGATTCTACGCTGGATATACGACTTAATAACGAAAGAGTATCTTATAAGTGAGCACTCCAAAAATATGCCACGCTTCTTTAGAATAATCAATAAATTAAAGCAATTATAGCGTATGAAGATTAGATTCGCAAAGAAGATAATGAAGGCAGACACTTATGCTGATTATCCAAGCAAACACCCTTCTCCCTATTGGAAAGCGAAGTTTAAGGAAGCTTATAACGAGTATGGTTGTGTTACGTTCTGTGAAGACTCGAGCAAGTGTAAATACCGCAACAAGTTCGACCATCGTATCAAAAAGGCAATTAGTTTAACAATATAAGTAGTTATGAACAAAACAGATTTACATTCATCATTACTCTTCCTGATGATTAAACTGGAAGAGGCAAAGAGCAACCCGATGTCTGACAAGAACTATGTTGCCGCATTGACGGAAGTGCTCAGATATTTCCGTGACAACGGAGAGTTGAAGAAAGCCTATGAGCTTCAACAGGATTCATTGGCAGATATGGCTAATAGCCCTTGGGCGAAACTGGTAATTGACATGCTTACCTCAAAAATGCAAGAGGACAAAGTTGATGCAGAGTTACCAGACATTGATGCTCTAATAAAGGAGAGTTCTTCTGATGAGTTCATCGAAAAGAAAATCAAGGATATTCTTGGAGATTAACCCACAATCCCCACCCAGCTATCACAGCCGAGTGGGGATTTTTTTCGTCAAAGACAATTAACATAATAAATTTAAACCCTATGAAAAACTAAAAAAGTAAAATTATATCAACTTATCTATGTATTTATCCAAATCCTTTTCATACCAAATCAGTTCGGTCCATCCTTTGCGCTTCTGTCCTTTTGGAAGTCTTCCTTCCTTGACCAACCGGTCAAATGTAGCCCTTGAAACACGGACATAACTGCAAGCCTCAGCCTTGCTGATCGGTTCATCCTTGTTGGCGATTTCGTGCAAGAACTTCAACATCATGTTATTTTGAATCTTGCTTGTCAGGCATCTTCCACTCTGAATGCGCTCATGAAATTCCATCAGGAGCGAATCAATCATCTTGAGTTCTTCACTAATCTCAGCCATACGCTAGCATTTTTTATTATGATACCAGAAGGCAAATCCAATTCCGACAACAACCACTAAGAAGAGAAAGGCAATATAGCATCTGCCCAGAGTCATTAATCTCTGCTCGCTCTTGGTAAGCGTCCGCTCACATGGCACAGGAACCTCAATAGAATCATGCCTAAAGATAGTGTCAAGCTTCACCTTATATATATTATGGTAGCGGTCCTGATAAGTAACCTTGCTAATCACCACCGTATCACCCTTCTGATAGACAAACACCGAATCCTTCAAGTATACGCTGTCCGTCTTGGCAACAGTGTCGGTTCTCACAATGTATTCCGTGTGATATTCGGGAACCTTGATATACTCCTTCGTCTTGCATCCTGTAAATGCCAATAGGATAACCCCAATCACCAAGGCTATACACGACCATTTCCAAAACCTAATATCATACCATTTCATGCGCATAACTCCTTTTTCCAAATTCTTAGCCATCTGTTCCGGTCTTCCAGTCCGTTTGTTCCACCGTTCACTCTTCTGGTGATTGCCTCAAAGGCATCCTTGTCGGCAAGAGCATTCAGTTTATGCTTCATCCACCACCACATACCACTCTTGATAGCACCAATCGGTTGCTCCAGCAATTCCGGATTCTCCATGATGTCGCCCTTGCAATATCCAGACTTCTGATAAGCCTTGTAGTTGACTCTGCCAGTAAGGTGCAGCAAGCCGCGACCCTTGTATTTCTCACCGTCTCCAGCCTGAGTATTGCCAAGCATCTTGCCGAGTCTTCCCTGCTCATATTTCTTGAAATACTTGGAATTGCCCTTCTCTTTCAGGAATTTCAGACCGCCAGTTTCGTGACAGCATTGTGCCATAAAGTGTGCTGCTCTCAGAGGAGTATTGATGTCAAAGACATCAAGATAGATGTTGATATAATGTAGGAGAATGTCAATTTTATCAACATTTCCTACAGCATTCACCATTTGTTTTCTAGTTATCTTCATCCTTTTGCCTCCTTCTCCTTTTCCAGTTCCTTCATAATCTCGGCAAAAGCCCTAGCAAGGTCCTCTTTGTTCTCAAGAAGAATACTTACCGTCTTCTCCTGCTTCCGTATCTCAGCCTTCTGCCAGCTCTTTTCCCTTACGCTTACAAATTCACAGAACACGCAATAGCCAACCCAAATCATGGAGAAGATCGGGAAGGGGAGAACAGTACAGGCTATCAGGTCTATGCAGACCGTCACCATGAAAGGAGAGAAGTACTTCCTTGCCTTGTCGCAAGTCTTCTTGAATCCTGTACTTGTCGTAGCCAGTCCGTTCTCTTTCGCTTTCTTGATGCCGAAGAACAGATCCACGCCCATAGAAATGATAAGAGCACCCATACAGATGGCAATGATTAATGCCGACCTATACAGGTGCTCTTGCAAGAATGTATGAATTATTTCAGCCATATATCATTTATTTTTGATTAATGGCTACAAAGTTACTGGTCTTCCCAATACGTTTTGCGGTGTTCCAAATTAGCTATTCATGTACCACCAGATTTTATCGGTAGGGTGGTTTGTTGACTCGTCGCAAAGGAAACTGACAGACAGTTCAGAAATTCTTTTCCTTGTTGTTTCCTTGCTCTTTGACCATTTGCCCACCACGTCAATGTGGTCAGCATACATTTTGTTCATGGTCACTGCAAAATCCCAGAAGTTGTAGTCGGGAATGTCCCAAGCCAGGCGATCGTACTCCTTCTTCAGCTCTTCAAAGTCAAAGTAAGGCGCATACTCCTTGTGTACATCACTGTCAAAGTAGTAGATGTTCGCAATGCAGGCTCTTCCTGAGTGCTCATCAAAGTGATGTCTTCTCTCCATCCAGTACAGGAGGTTACGTTGAACGATTTGCTCTTCTTCCTCTGTGAATCCGCATTCATCGTTTTGTAGCATGTGGAATGCAGATTTTGCTACGTGATAGAGCGATTTTGATAAATCCATAAGCGTATAGTATTAAAGTGAATATAATGAACACATGGTGCATTTCCAGTTGCTCAGGAGTGATGAGCCAGTGCCGATAATACAATCTGATAGCGTTGATACCGAAGAAATAAAAGAAAGGAATACGGAAAATCCAGCAGTATCTGAAGAAGAAACTTACCGGTATCATGGTCAGTGGCATATAAATGTATGCCAGTACATAAATCCAGATGATGCAGTTCCCGTTGGAATCGGTATCTACAACTGTTGGTCTAGGGATAATGCCCATAGTCCCATACGCCATACCAGTGACCTACCATCAATGGTATGGGTGCCCACTTTGATAGAAGTTCATAGAACCTCCAAATCTTCCTACTCAACAAGCCTTCCATTACTAAGGCTTTCTCCTCTTCCGAAAGAGTTGATTCTTGTTTTGTTCTCATTTTGTTACGATTTTATGGTTTAATTTTACTTTTTGCTAACTTTTTCTGAGATTTGCATCTCATTTTGTTGCAAAATTAAGCTTTTTCTTTCGTAATGCCATGAAAATCGGTCTAATATTAAACTTCTTTAAATCTTTATGCGCTTATTTGGTCAGAATCTAAATAAATTGTATATTTGCACCATCTTAACTAGCGTGTTTATGACGAAGACAAATTTCGAACTGATTGAAAGACAGAGGGATGACCTGATGAAGGCGTATCGGGCTATAGCCCCTACCTGCCATTCACAGCAGGAAGCATACGAGAAGGTGGTAAAATCGCCAGCTCCGAGATATTATGTATCTCCCAAGCAGGCGTACAGAAAGCTTGAAAAAATGGTTGTTGGTGATTTCTCAACCGTTGACAACATGAAGCCCAACAAGAGGAGAATGTATTACTCCTTGTATGATAAGCTGATGGAAATGTCACAGAAAAAAGAGTTCCTTGGGAAATCGCTCTGGTTCATTTGTCAGTTCTTGGTGAGTGAGCCTGCGCCGGAATTCTTCATCAAGCCAAAGAATATGATGTTCATCTTCAATTATTGCAAAAGATATGGAAAGAGTTATAGGGAAATGGACCTTCGTAAGAAGAAACTTTCTGATCAAGCTGATTCTTAGTCTTGTCTGCCTGGTTCTATGCACGCAGCACGTAGGCTTCTATCAGGGTTGCCCGATTGAAAATCATTTTGTCTACAGCTTCTTTCATGTCAACTTATTCCATCTGCTCATCAATCTGATGGTGCTTTGGAGTATAAGGAACGAGATAGATGTAACCCTTTCGTTCGTGGCAGCAGTAGCAGCCAGCTTCCTGCCCATGTTCGTTACAGAGCCGACAATGGGTTTGTCGGGGTTTCTCTTTGCCGCATTCGGCATCATGTGGGGAAAGACCGGCAGGTGGAAAGAGGCTGCCAAGAAGGCAATGCCGTTCATTCTCTTTACCATGCTGTTGAATGATGTCAATGGAACTCTACATCTATATTGCTTCTGGTTAGGATATTCTATAGGATTTCTTCGTAAAATGTTTCATAGGTTTAGTTAATTGCAAAGGCGACTGCTCATCACGAGTAGCCGCCTTCTTTTATGTTATCAACTTATGGAAGAAGAATTTTATCTTATTTTGTCTTCTCTTCTGTTCTGTACTTCAACGATGCTTCCTGCGAAGGAATCTGTTGCCTTGAAATTTGTCAACGTATATTTGAACGTGAAGTATTTCCAAGGCTTGCCACCGAGCGAAATCAATTTGCACCAGTGCTTGCAGTCGTTGCTTCCGTAAATCTCCATGGCAATCTTTCCTTTGTCTGAATCAAACAGATGCTTCACTGCTCTGAGTGATTTCAAGTTCATGCTACCGCCCAGCTTCAATGGTCGGGTAGTGAAGGAGCCTCTGTAGCTGTCCGTATCATCGTTGATGTCTGGCTTAGCCATGAGCGAATATACATTTCCGTCGATGTCTTGAATTAGGTTGTCGGGATAATCATTCACTACAGCCTTAGCCATTATTCCGCTGTTCTCTATAGAGAAAGTCTTGTCTACCATATTATATATATACTGGTAGTCTTTATCTTGGCTGAATATTCTCAGCAGGGAATCCCGATAATCGTAGGCGATAAGACAATTCGCCAAAAACTCCAGGAACTTTCCATCACCCACGGATATGAAGTTTCTTGGTGTTCGTCCTCTCAGCTGTTCGCTCATGCACGCTACCTGACCACCACTAGAAGCCATCAATCCTCTCTTTGACGTAAAGTATACCAGTCTGTCTGTAGGCACAAATGGTGAATCTTCATTACATACTTCTCTAGAAATTGGGTGACTGGCACTATACAAGCCTTCTGAATTTACCGACATACCGTAGATTCCTTCGTCCGTAAATACAATCAATGGATATTGACCAAACTGTCCTTGACTTACCGCCTCGGTGTTGGCTGCAATGCCCAATATCCTGCCGGTGCCTACTGTATTGTCTCCCGATGCTTCAAACACAAACGGGTTGTTCACGACAGACGTAAATATCTGAGAGTTTAAATCTTCCTGAGCACCGTTATCTGTCGAAGGAATGCTTATGCTTGTATCCCAACTTACATCATTTTCCAGTTTTCCGAAATGGTAAGCGCCGTTCAGACGAGGATGCTGTTGCAGCTCAAATCGGATTCCTCTCTGATGCTGTGGATCATATATGATTACCTCTGATGCATTAGGGTCAGGATAATAGAACCAACCGGTCAGCGCACATGTCCTTCCGATGCCCGCCTCTGATTCTACCCATGTTGACATGGAGTTTGCTTCAATCTTCACGTAGTATTTGTATTCGTTTCGTGGTTCACCGTCTAGAGCCGTGAAATGATTAAACCCATCGAAAGGCTTTCTCTTTGCGCCAAAAGAGTTCAGTCTCCCGTTGTATGCAAACATCTTGTCAAAAACGTAGTGTGCCCAGCCGTAGTAATCATCTTTCTGCAGCTGTTCCTGTGTCTCAAGATTGGATAAAACACCGTCCTTGATTTCTGCCTTCTGTGTTGTGCCGTTCAACTTAGAAGAGGTGATTCCTATCTGTTCTATCTTGTAAAACACACTCCTGCCAAGAAGCTCTTCCCTAATATCATCTTCTGTCTTGTATTCGGGCATGATTCTCATACATGGTTCGCCCGTTGAACTATTTCTTGAATATATAGACTTCTCGTATATGTCACCACTTAGGGTGTCATGAAACGCTTTTCCGTATACTTCATCGGGGTAGGCAAACTTCCAGTCTTTATCTAGCTTGAATGGTTGTACACCCTTGGTTGCAAACAGGCTGATGTTCTTTACAATATCTTTCCAATCATCACTATTTGGTATAGAAATGGAATAGGAAAGAGTATAGCCGTACATGGTGATGCGTGCGACTTTTGAACGAAGATGCGAATTGCAGTTTGCTGTCACACATGGATAGCAGATAATCGGGTTTGAAATGCGTGCGTACGTTCCATCAAATAGTTTAAGCGCTGACCTTACGAAAAACGGAAACAAGAAAATATTATCTTCTGCTGCTTTATTGATAATGGAAGATACATGTCCTACTACAGCCGACTGAAACAGGTTCTTGTTGTTTTCATCATCTATCGTAACGCTGTACCCCATAAATTTCTCTGTTTTCGCCGCAGGATTTGTCGTGACCGTTACTTTACTCACTGCGTTATCGCCATTGTTCTTGATGTATCTTATCTTTTCAATATAGCATACATCACCATTCGCATCATATCGAATTTCAAGTTCTTTACTGTTGACGAACCCTTCATATTTAATACTTGTGTTTGCCTCAACGTTCCCAGCGTAAAACATATAGAAATGCACTTCTGGCTTAGGCAACTCCGTTCCAAGGTTCTTGTATTTGTTACCTTTATATTTGAGGTAATGCAAGCCATCCTCTGTAGCAACAACCAGCGTATTGCCTATACTCTTGATGTCCTTAACCTTTCCAACTTCAAAACTTGCAGGAACTCCACTAGGTGGCATTTCGATTCCGTTGCTTCCTCTAACGTACCAGTAGATGGTCCGGTCTTCATCGTAAGCAATGATGTTCTCGTAATCTGCCATCTTGTGAACGTACATGATCTTCTGCCCCGCAATCTCACCAATCTTGACAGGATTCTGAATAGGTTTCATTTCCCCATCACGAAAGATAAAGCCGTCAGACTCCAGTAATTCTGAATCGTCTGAAAGCAAGTCACTCGGCACATTCGTCATTCCCTTGCCAAAACTCAAAGTCTTTCTTTCCAAGTTTCTCTCCATAGCTATTTTGTTTATATTTTTGCAGCAGTATACACACCGTCACCACCGCTTCTTGTTTTTTCTTTCTTCTTCCATTGAGGCTTCTCCATGTCGTTGGCACTCACCCAAAGACCGATTGCCGTACTCATCAGAACATCATCATGATTACCGTTGCCCACGATGTTGCCGAGACTTCCATCATCATGTCGCTCATAGATTCTCAGCTCATGATACATTTCCTTGTCTGGCTCATCCCAGAGCATATCATCCACAAACTGCTCCAAGTTGTCAATTATCCATCCCTTTGTCAGTTTGTTGGTTTGGAAACCGTACTTAGCAAGCACATCATCAGTCACGTCTTCCGGGCTTGTGGTTCGCTGATAAAGATTATCGTAGTAGTCGGCAATCTCGTTCAGGATGCTTCCGAAGTGGTCACCTTCCGTATTGTTGTTCTTCTCTCGGTCAGCCGTATTACTCTCAATCACCAGCAGGGCATCATCATAGTAATGGGCAAGAGCTGCAGCCATCCATGCCAGCTTGTCGTGCCTTACATGACCTCTGTATCTAGCTACCACCTTCGGTTTGCCCTTGATAGTCGGCATCATTCCGAATCGGTCTATCACCGTCATGACAGTATAGTCGGAAGTTGTACTCTTGCCGCCAATATCCACGCTCACTAAATATCTGTTCTCTACCTGCAGGACGTTAGGAACTGCCCATATCTTCAAGTCTCCGTCACCATCTGTTCTGATGCTCACCTTCGACTTCTCAATGGTTGAATCATTCTTGTTTCCGTCAACTATGATGTCTGCCGTATAGAGCGGTTCACGCTTGTACTTCTTCTGCAAATCATCAATACTGTACGGATTGAATACCAAGTTACCTGAGTTTCTGAAAGCATCTTCTTCGTCCACTGGCGCCTCTGTAGCACAGAAGGAATGGGTGGTAAACTTGTTGCGGAAGTTCCTGTACCATTCAATGGCTTGAAAGCAAGCACCCTTCTCCCACATTCGCCAGAAGAACTTACCAGTCTCTCGGTAGCCCTTCGGGTTACTACTCTTGTCTCTGTTCTCCAGTAGCCATCTTGCAAAGGCACGCTCATTCTTCACTTCTTCCATATCATGCTCGATGAAGAAGCAAGGAATGAACAGGAACGAATAGGCATCATTGTTCTTCGGGTCCATCGCCAACTGGCATTTCTCATAGAAGAAGCCAGAGTTACCTTTGCCCGTACTCTCGAATACCTCTAGGTTATCCTCTTGGTTTCTGATACCACCCGATATTGACGAAATCACACCCTCAGGATCATGTTCGGGAGTCTTCTTCCAGTAAGCAACCTCTGAATAATGGGCACAGTGGAAGTTGCTACCACGCACGGAATCGAAGTTCTCGAATGAAGCCACGGTCAGCGTACTTCTTCGGATTGCCCTCATTCCGTCTGTAACTTGGAAATCGTCCGGTGAGTTCTCGTAAGGAGAGAATTGAAGCTTCGCTCCCGGTCTGCCAATCGTCCATCCCGGTTGGTTCTCCAAAGCCTTTCGATACATCGCCTTGATTTTCTTTGCTGTATTCTTCTGCTGGGCTAGTACAATAGCATTCCAACCGTCCTTACGGAAATCCTGCAACCATTTGATGTAGAGCTGGGTGAGGGTAGAACCACCCCATTGTCGGGCTTTCAGGATAACTACACGTATAGCCCTGCCGCTGGTTCTCAAATCCTCAAATATCTTCAAGAGTTTTCGCTGAGGATAGTTCAGCTTGAAAGGTATCATGTCACCGCTTACCTTATCCTCAATCTTGTCTGTAGCATAAAGGGCAAATTCAGGGTCTTCTCTGAATCTGACTTTCATGATTTCGAAGGTGAGCACCATTTTAAGCTGTCTGGTGTAATAGCTTTTTTCTTCATACTGCTTACCCCATACCTTGATGATGTATTCCTTCATGCTGCCCAGCTGTTTCAGTCCCCTATATAATAAGGTACGCATACATTCTTTGGGGACCCACATCTTCGGAATCATGAAGTCGGGAAGTTCCAACAGTTCACGATGCTCAAAATCATAACACCCTTCGCCCGTCCAAGGGTCGTAGGTGCCATAAATCTCATCGTACCGCCTTTTGTTCTCGGCAACGAGTTCATCAATATCTACTTCTCTAACTAATGCCATCGCCCAACTCCTTTATTTCTTCAAAATCCGCATCCATTATCTGCGGAACTTGCGTAACGTCCAAGGCATTGTTGTCTGTCTTGGTCTGTGCCAGTGCTGCCAGCTGCTTGAAGTCTTCGTCCAGTCCATGCGTCACGCTTACCTCGCTCTGTTTAGGAATCATGTGTTTGGTCAGGTCCTTGTAGATGGTGACGTATGTCTTAGGGTCATATTCTGCCAGCTGATCCATGCACTCTTCAAACTTCTCCTGATTCCTTGCCAAGAAATCTCTGATATATTCTTTCTGCGCACTCTTCCTTGCCGGAAGAATGGTCTTGGCTTTTTCCTTCTTCTCCTTCTGAAATTCCCTTACCGATTTAAACTCGTCATATTCCAAATCTTCCATAAGCCTTCCTTTCCTTTTTATCCAAATGGCTTCAATGTATGAATCATTCCACCCGGCTTGCTGGCATTGGCTGCTTCTAGAATCTCCAGCTCATCGTCTTCCAGCTGTGTAGCCTTGTCAACGGTCAGCGGGTCTTTACTTGTCAATGTCAGCAGGAAGTATTCATACAGAGCGCCTGTTGATATATAATGATGTATTGCCTGCACCAGTTCGTCCAGTCTTGCATCGTCCCAGTAGTCTGGCATCCTCAGCCACATTTCCTTCTCGTCCCATTCCTTCAAGGCATTGTCTCTTACCACGCCCTGCGGTTTCATGATGTAGGCAGAAAGTAGACCTTCTGCCTTTTTGAGATATTTATCAAACCATCTATAGAAAAGTGGTCTTTCCTGCGTATTTTCACTTGTTGGAACGGTATTCGCTATGTTCGGGTCGCTCTCCTGTCTTACTCTGCCCATCATGTGGGTTGTTGCATCTATATCATACCAAAGTTGGTTGGAATAGATAAAGATGTGCTTGTCGAAATACACATGGGCAGGACGTGGAGGTTTCGGAAGGAAAGGATTTGGCTCAGGCTTCCATCCTTTCTCTCTGAGGAAATGCGTAGGGTGTAATGAATTGAACTCCATCTTATACCTCCTTTGCTATGGTTACTTCTATTTCCAGTCTCAGATTGTCGCTGTGACGTGAGAATAATGTCACGTAAGCCACTCCGGTGTTCTTCGGTCTCAGCCAGAAGGTATGAGGCTCCTGCATTCTGTGAACTTCCAAGATACAAGGGTCGCTGCTTCTTGCCTCAATATCATCAATAGCCCCATCGTCAATAGAGTAGGATAGGGTTACCTCATCGTTCTCCACTGCTATTGTAACGCCGCCATCCGTGTCGCTTCCGTCAACCTTGGCGGTCAATGTGGAAGAATAAGGAACCTTTGGGACCAGCGGACGGGACAAAACGAAGCACTTGCGGATATTCTGTGCATCCTCGGCAAGCATACTTACGTATGGTTCTGACTGCTTCTGATTGGTAGTCTTCAACCACCACTGCTGAACGATGTAGTCTTCTACATACTTGGAGCAGAGTCTTGCCAGTGTGTCGGTCAATGTTCCGTTGTATCTGCGAGATACTTCCAGATTGAACTCCACAATATCATCCTGCTTGTCATTGTAGTAGATGGCGTTGTCTCCGATGGTTTGCGCACTAACCGCCAGATACTCGATGAAGATAGTCTTTAGTAACTCCAGTGCAGTATGGAAGTCATGCTCAAAGATGCGCTTGGATAAGGCTTCTTCTCCTGCTGTCTCACTTGCCACGAATGCCTGACTAGCATTCTGCATCGTATGCTTGTCTATCTGACCTTTAAGATAGGTCGTTTCTTCTGCCGCTTCTATGATGAGCGACTTGATTAATTGGAATTTGATAATCATTTTCTCTTCCTCCGTTATTTTCGTTTAAGATTCATTTCCTGTAAAGTCACTGCCGTCATTGTTGCAAATCTTGCCACTGATAGAGGAGTATTCAGCACTCGACTTCATCGGTGCAGAAATTGCAAATGCTTTCTTGATTCTCTCCTCCAAGTCTCGCATCAATGCTGCGTATGGTTCTGCCTGCTTCTGCATTCCAGTACCAATCCACCACTGATAGCACATGTAATCTTCCACGTATTCCTGAGAGTAGTTGGCAATGGCATCGGTCAGCGCACCATTGAATCGTCTCTGCACGTCGATGATGATGCTTGCGTCTCCAGTAGTACCATACGTTGCTCCAATGGCATTATCGCCTACAGTCTTGTGATCAGGAATGAAGAAGTCTACATATACAGCTTTCAGTCTTTCTACTCCTCTCACGAAGTCTTTTGAAAGCTTGCGTTCGTGTACTTCTATATCTCCAGCAGTCTCATTGAAGCCAAGCTTCGTAGCCCCTTGGTTGGAAGCTACATCAATGCTACCCTTGATGTAGGTCTCGCTCTTTACCGCTTCTACAGCTAAAGCCTTACTGATTGTAAATGATATTTTCATGTTCTAACCTTTTTAATTATTGTCTGTACCATATCCGTCACCCTTCTCGCTGTTTTCCAGCGTTGAGGTTCCATCAATATTATATCCACCTCCGCTGTTTTCTGGTTCTGTCTTGACGAAAACCAGCTTGATGGCGGCATTCAGATGATTGGTCATGTCGCTCTCATACTTCTTTGCCAGCTCCGGATAATTCATTCCCAGTACGGCGTTTGCCACGTAAGCCACAACATAGCCTATCAGATTCCCTTCGAATGGAACCGTTACGCTCGTCTCTGTTCCTGCCCAGCGGGAGTTGTTAATCTTGAACGTCAGGAAGTCGCCGCTATCATAATAGGTTACCAGCTGTGCCATTTCTCCCACAAAGGTTTCCACGGCGGCATTGATATATTGCTTCATCACGTCCTCTTCCGCACTTGATAGGGTGATTCCTGCAAAGGCAGTGTTTCCTTCCTGGTTCTTCTGCCTTTTGCCCATGATGGCAAGATGCTTCTTTACTGCATTCTTGACATGACTCCAGTCTATCGTTATCTGTAATTCCATACCTTATGCTGCTTGATTGTTATACAAATTCATAGCTTGTGCCACTGCGTTCTGGTCTGCACCCTGTACCACGCCATTTACTACCTGACCGCCTCCTTGCTGTTGAGCCATCGCCTGTTGCTGCTGATACATTTGTTCAAGCTGCGCCTGCTGTTCCTGCACGCTGGCAAGCAACTTATCAGCATAAGGCTTGTTTACATTCTGCAAGTACTGAATCAGGTTGATTGCACCCATCTGCAGCAACTCCTTCAAGTCGTCATTCTGCAAAGTGTTGAAGGCAGCAGATGCAGCTGCATTCTTGATGCTTATCTTGAAATGAATGTCTCTTGCCGATAGCCTGTCATAGCTGTAGGTGTTCAGACCGTCCTTGTTGAAAATCTTTCTTCCGTCCTCGTAGAACTGTTGGATAACTGAGCACTTTTTCATCGCCAGCTTCTCCGTAAAAATCTCCATATCGGACAAAATTGTGTAGAGCGAAGTGGTTGCGTTCTGACTCTCCTGTGCGTATCTTGCAGCCGACGTACCAGCTGAAGGAGTCTTGCCCTGCAAGGCACCACTCACGTTGGTTACCTCTCTGATAAGGTTCAGCTCTATCTGCAAGAGTTCGTTTGTTCCGATGTTTACCGCATTCGAAGTGATAATCTCTGGCTTCACGTTCGGCATTGTTCTCTTTGGCGTATAGAATATCCATCCATCGTATTCTATTGCCTCTTCCATGAACTGCTCTGGTGTCCTTCCTCCCAGTACGGTTGTAGGTATCATCTTGAATCCCTTGAAGCTGCTTCTGATACTCATGTCGTTCATTACGATGAGGCGGTTGATGTAGCGCTGCTGGTCTATCACGTTGGTCATGAACGGATGAATCTCTCCGTTGATGAACGGATAAAGCTTCATGGTGTATGGGTGGCTCTTGAAATCGTAAGGAGATTCGCCACGACAGAGGACCGTACCGTCAGGAGCCATGAAGGTGTAGTACCAGTATTTATCGGAAAGCTCTTCCGATGTGATGTAGGCACGTTCTTCTTCCGGCACACCGTATTCATCATACTGCTTCTTGCGCTTCTCGTTTTCCTGAATCAGCTTGTTTATCATTGCTGTGTCTTCCAAATCCACACGGAACCAAGCATTGTTCATGTTTTTTGCAATAGGGTCGAAGCATTGTAGTCTAGGCTTGGTTTCCGTACTCCATACCTCAATCACTCTTACGTAGTGTCTGCCCTTGTTGGTGTAATCGAAGCTGAGATTATCCAAAGCCTTTTCCTCATTGAACTCGTAGCCATAACTGCTATCGTCTACATCATGAATGTCAAAAATCCTATTCAGATCATCAACCGTCAGCCCGTATTCCCTTCGGGCAAACTTCTGATACAGGTCTTCCTTGCTTACGTCATGCAGACAGCCTATCAGACAGATGTCGTTGTGGCGTGGGTCGCTTCCGCATTCAAAAAACATGTGGTCCGGTTCCATCGCGTCCGTCCAAGCGTCAGGCATTTCCAGTTCCCGGTCTTCCCAGCTTTCCCTCACGAACATCTGACCGCCCTGCAGATAATCCTTGATGAGGTGATTCAGTAAATCCTGCATGCCGGTGGTCTGCCAGTTGCATTGCATCGTAGCACTCATCATGTCGCTCAGTTGTCGGGAGTCATTATCTCTTGCAAAGCAAACGGGTTCTGTGCCCTGCTTGGCGTAAAGACCGGCAATAGATTCCAAGATACTTATCATGATGTTGTTGCTCATTGGTGTCTGATTGCGCTTCTGCATATAGGTCTTTTCTGACATTTCTTCCCAATAGCCACGATGATAAACTCTGATGGTGTCGCTCCATTGTTCACCGTTACAGTAACGCATGGTTCTCGCCCTCGTCTCTCTTACACCACTCAGGTTATTCCAGTCGTTCTTACATCGGGTAAGAAGCTCCCAGTCTTTGCCGTGCTCCTGTCTCCGCTTTCGAGCCTTGACCGAATCATATTTGTTATGCCGAGGCATCACTCTACTAAGTGTTAATAACTTTGCCTTTGCCATATTTCTTTATACATTATTAATTATAGGCGCAAAAATAGGTAAAATCATAGCTTTCTTTGCGGTGTTCCAATCGACTGATATATACTGATTTGGAACACCGCAAAACTTCTTTGTTTTCTTTGCATTTTTGCCGAAAAGTTTTCAAACAGTTATAACTATGACAAAAGAAGAATTAGAAAAAATGAACGCAGAGGATGCTACGCCGCAGGAAGCTCCAGCAGAGCAGGAGACTCCACCTGTTGACGAGCGACCTAATCGTACAGCCTTCTCCAAGCGTTTCTCGCAGCGCCATTCTGACATCGACTTCGAAGACAAGGAAGCCCGTTATGCTGCCATGAATGATGATGCTGACAGACTCGGCGAGTATGAAAAGAACGGTCAGGCATTGAGTAAGATGCTTGACAACAATAAGTGGCTTGGCGCCATGGTTCTTGATGCTACACGCAAGGGCATGCACCCATTGGAGTGGATGGCTTCGCAGGGCATTGACATCAAGGCTGCTCTTGAAGACGAAGAGCTTTCCAAGAAGGTTGCCGATCAGATTGCCAAGTTCCAAGAGAAGGTAGCCGAGCAGGAGAAGCACAGCCAGCAGTTGGATGAAAATCTGAGAAAGTCTTATGAGGCTTTGCAGAAGTTAGGTCTGTCCGATGATGAGGCAAACGACCTTTACGGTAAGGTCTGGGGAGTCATTCAGGATGCAGAGGAAGGCAATATCTCTTCTGAGACATGGAATCTCTTCAAGAATGCCTACAACTACGATTCTGATATTTCTTCCGCCCGTGAGGAGGCTGCCATGCAAGCCCGCAATGAGAAGATTCAGAATAAGGTCCGTTCTTCTGCAACAGAGGGCATTCCTCCTTCGCTGTCTAGTTCGGGTGCAGGAAACAAGCCTGCCAGAAAACAGAAACGTGAAAGTTTCTTTGATGATATTAGAAGTAATTAATCCATAAATATAAGTATAAAATGAAGAAAGTAATTAATTATTTTTCTACTCAGTTCATCTGTAAGATGATTCTGATGATTCTTGCAGTAGTTACAGGCGGTGGCGCAATGGCTATGGCAGATCTCGTTGAACCTCAGATTGGTGACGAAGGTCCTAATCCTGCAAGCGATGCAACCGTTAAGGCTACCGAACCAGTAGAGGCAGGCAAGTCTGATCGCCTTAGTCCAGGCGGCAAGAAAGATGGTCAAGACCTTACAGGCTCTCAGGCTTCTTCTACTCAGCTTAAAGAGGGCGGTTTGCTTGATAAGGAATGGGATAAGGAGATTGTTCAGTTCTATCCTTATAAGACACCACTTCTTTCTATTGTCCGTCGTATGGCTAAGACCGTCACAATCAGCAACTGGTCAATTTCTCACATGCGTGTTGGTGGTGATACTCTTGATGGTCAGGTTACTGTCAAAATCGAAACAGGAGACACCGTTGAGATTAACTCAACTAATTTCTCCGGTTCTATCCGTCCATTCTACAAGGGCACTACCGTTATCGTTCCGGAAGTAGCTGGTTACGCAGAAGGCTCTCAGGAGAAGCGAGAGGGTTATCTGATGCTCTTTGTTATCGAAGCTAACGGCAAGAAGGCTACTCTTCAGGCGGTTAATGGTATACCAAAGAATGCCGGCGATACACGCTTGAATCTTGACAATATGACCTGTCCTGAGATTCCTGTTGGCGCCACATTCCTTGCTGCATCTTCTGCTGCATCCGAGTCTCAGCTTACAATTACCCCAGAGAACTATCAGCCACGTGAGAAGGAAGTATATGTTCAGAAGAAGCTTTTGAACATTGTCTTCACCGATGATTACGAGAAGGTTAAGAAGGAGCAGCCTATCACTGTTGCCGACCTTAAAACAGACGCAATCATCAAGTATAATCTGCGTGCAGAGCGTACCTACCTCTTAGGCTGTAAGTCTCGTTTCAAGGTAGAAACGGGTGATGGTCAGATAGAGGACGTTTATACCTCTGAGGGTATCATTAACCAGTTGACAAATACCTACGGTATTGACGACACCTATACATTGGCTGACCTTATCGCAATTTCTAAGCTCCAGTTCACTGAGTTCTCAGAGAACAACCGCTGCTTCGCATTCTGCGGAAAGAATGCTATTGAGCGTTTGGAGAATATCAAGCTGGAGGGTAGCCACCAGAATGACTTCATCAATCATAACGAGTTTGATCTTAACTTCAAACGTTTCAAGGATACATTCGGCTCGCTTGATTTCGTCTGGTGTCAGACTCTCGACCTTATGGGTATGTCCGACTTTATGGTAATCTTTGACCCTAAGGCTTCTCGACGTTACGTAAAGATTGGCAAGAAGGAACAGACCAACGACATGTCTAAGGGTGGTGGCGAAGTTCGTGATGCTAAGCGTTGGATTCATCAGGAGGCAGATTCTGTTGCACTTCGTGGCTTCAACTCTATCTTGGTTGGTCCAAAGGATAGAATTGCAAAGATTGCAACTGAATCGCTCAATGCTATCATTTCAATGAATAAACTTCCTGATACTCCTTCAAATGGCATGAAGGTTGCTCTTACAAAGGACTACGTAAAGAAGGGTACTAATTCTCCTACTGATGATGTTACGTACGAGGCTGGTACTGTATACTATTATACCGGCAGCGCTTGGACTATCTATACAGGTCAGGATGTAGCTCAGTAACAGGAGTCTCTATCATCCAAATATATATCCACGGGGGCAGAGGTTCAAATGCCCTGCCTCCGTTTTAAAATTATAAAATATGATTAAGACATATAAAGCAAGAGTAAACAACAACAATATTAGCTATCTGCTTCTTGGTAAGCACGGTAATCAAATGCGATACAATTTTACGAATGGCAATGTGGTAACTAACAAATATCCATCAATTACGCTTCGTAATCGTTACGCACAGGATTTACTCGAGTCTAGCTTGCTTTTTGCCAACAATACCATTGTTCTCGACCATGAGGAAGAAGAGTACCCTGGCGAGAAGGCTAAACTAGAAGAAGAGAAGAAAGCGGCATTAGAGCCGAAGGTTGATCCGGGAATTGCTGACGAGCCAATTAATGGCTCGGAATCAAAGACCCCAAAAGTAGTAGATGGAGTAGAGATTGTAGAGGAAGTTCACACAGCCGACGAAGCAGTCACTTACGTAAATCAGCGATGGAATAAGAAGTTCATCCTCCCAATTAAGGCTATTGAATTTGCGACAAAGGAGAATGTTCATTTTCCTAATTGCAATCAGGTGTAACATATATAATAAGGTGTAATGAGTGTAGAGGAAATCATAAAGGCAGTACGTTGGTGCATAGACGAGGAATCCAACAACACATCGGAAATCACCGATGAGAAGGACGATTTGTATATGGATAACATCATCAAGTCGAAGATTAACGATGCTTTGCATTGGCTTACCATCACTGCATCCTCTTCTGCTGTCTTGGCAGATTCCAAGAAGATTGGCGCTACCACTTCTACCTTGCAGGTTTCTACCTACAATGAGCAACTGGGCATTGGAGTAGTCTCAATGGATGCCGACACAGAGATTATCAATGTCTCTCGCATTCGTGGCAAGGACTGGTTCAAGGCTGTAGTGCCGGTAGAAGATACTTCCGATGAAGCACTCATGATGTTCGATGATACCGCCAAGGGAACCAAAGACCGTCCTCAGGCTACCATCCTTCGGGAAAATCCTATCCGGATTCTCTTGCAGCCAATGGCAGACGAGGCAACCGTTTCTTTTGTCGGCGTTCCAAAGAACATCAATACTGAGTCTTCAACAGATATTGCCGTTCCGGATATGCTGAAAAATGCTTTCATCTACTACATCGCTTATCTGTTGCTCTCTGCATACGATGATACAAAAGCTACTCAGATGTACGCTATCGCCTTGCAGCAGCTGGGAGCACAAACTTCTAAAAGCTAGAATATATGAAGAAGATTCGATTACATAATGACATTCACGTCAGTTGGGGAATCACAACCAACGGCAAGCAGGAATCACTTGAAGCCAAGACCTTGCAGGTGCAGCTTGTCGTATATAATAAGGTGATAACCATTCCCGATTTCTCCATCAAGGGAAATGTTATTTCTTTCGAGTTTTCTGGTTCTCAGCAGAAGTATTGTGGAGTCTACACCTTGGTGTGCCGTGATACAACAAACGGTAATCTGAGCACCATTGACAAGACCGAAGCTTTCGAGCTGGTCCCTCATAGCGAGGAAGAGCAGGGTACAGACAATCCTAATGTTGCACTTGAAGTGGTAACTCTCAATACCGACCGTGATTCTTCCACCATCGGTAGGGCTGCTACTATTGAGATTGGTGAAGTGAAGACGCTGAGATCAGGCGCAGCTGCCTATGTCCGCAATTCGGGAACTACAAATGCTGCTGTTCTTGACTTCGGTATTCCTTCTGGCTCAAACGGTAACGATGGTATGAGCGGCTACGGAATATCAGCCGAGCCAGCTTCCGTTACATTCAATACCGATTCCAAGGGAAATATCTCTTCCAGCCAAGACAAGCTGATTCGAATGAAAGCCTACTTGGGTGGTCAGGAGATTGACGATGTTACGATTGTCGGTCTCAGCACTACCAATTTCGCCAACACCGTATCAGCTGAATCTGATGAAAAATCATTCTATCTCAGGGGTAGCGACCTTCAAACGGTCCATACTACAGATTTGGATGGCAATTCCATCAAGGTTCCTGTCACGCAGGCGCAGGTTGCTGTAGATTGCAAAATCGGTGGAAGTGATTTGATATACTCTACGATTGTTCGCGTATTCGTGAATACGCAGACCTTCTATACTACCTTGGTGAGCAATCAGAAGATGTTCAAGCAGACGTTCACGGAATTGAGCAATTCGCTTGACGAGCAGGGCGTGAAGCTTGAAAAGTACTATTCCGAGTTTCAGCAGACAGCAAGAGGCTTGTCGGCAACCATATCCTCAAACAAGCAGGACGCAGACGGTTCTATTGAGAATATCACCAATAAGCTTGAAGCCACTTCCAGCTCTCTTTCTTCTACCATTGAGGCAAACAAGAAAGATGCTGATGGAAACTTCGAGAAGCTAAAGACTGAGTTCAAACAAACAACAGATGGCATCACCTCTATTGTAGAGCAAAACAAAACCGATGCTGACGGAAAACTCGAAAGTCTGAGTTCTAAAATTTCACAGAACTCTAAGAATATTGAGATTGCAAACAGTAGATTCAACGAGGATGGTTCGCTAAAAAATAAGTCGGGTCTCATGACTACCGATGATAAGGCTACGCTTGCAACAAGGGAATATGTTGATGGAAAGGTGGTTTCTGAGGCTTATATACGGACGATGATTCAGAACGGTATTTCCACCGCAGAGATTTCTGCTGATCAGATTAATCTGTATGGTCATACCATGAGTTTTCAGTCTGGGCAGATTGAGATTTATTCAGATAACTTGAAGCTTGATAGTTCGGGCAATCTGAAAGCATCGGGAGACATCTATGCAAAGACAATTCGTCTCAAAACCTCTACTTCCCACGACAATATTCTGAGTGGCTCTTTATTGCTGGGTGGTGGAAAATGTATCCTTCCTGCTTTGTCTGAGGAAGATGGTTGCGTAAATATCAAACTGTATGCACCGTTGATAACAAGAAGTAGTTTGCCTCCTACGCTGGAATGTATCAGCGGAAATGTGTTCCTGCAGTTGGCTTCTGAAAAAACGGAACTTCCGAAATCGTGTAGCAAGGAATTGGAATATGGAGCATACGACTTGGTAGGTTTCTGCAACAGCGGAAATACTTTTTGGATTATTAAATAATGCGATTATGAAGATAATTAGAAATAACCTTATCCCTCCAAAGGGATTCATTGCAATAAACCTCTTCGGAGTGTTGTTTGTCAGAGGGAACAAAACCCTCTCGCAGCAAACGGTAGTTCATGAACAAATCCATACCAAGCAGATGCGGGAAATGTTATATGTCTTCTTCTATCTCTGGTATGTATTGGAATGGCTCATTCGCCTCTTGGTTATCCGCAACCCTCACAAGGCGTATCGGGCAATCTCTTTCGAGCAGGAAGCACGTGTGTATCAGCAATACCCCGCCTATCCTCCAAATAGACCTCATTACAGTTGGACGAAATATATTACAAAGCAATGGAATACGTAGTATCAACATACAGCGAAGAGGAACGTGCGTGGATAACTCAGGAGATTCCCTTGCAGCGAGACATCTATTTGATGATTAAGCTCAAGCGCCCTGGAAAGCTCATCATCCGTCAGGATATAGGCGATGGCAAAAAGCCAAGAGTACCCATCCGAGCGCACAAGAACATGGATAAGTTCTATCTCAGAATGAGAATTATCCCAGAGAATGTTAAAATTCAAATATTCACTTCATCAGAACCAAAAGAAATTAAATATGCCTACATTTAGACAAGATACAAAAATAGGTGGTATGGTGCCAATGATGAAAACAGATGATTATAATGATCAATCTGTCACGGAGGAGAAGTTAATGGACGGTGCGATAACCACCAGAAAGATAGCTGACGGATCGGTCACCAAAGACAAACTGGACTCATCTATCCGTCAAGAGATAAATGATTCTGTAACTGCATCCAATGAGGCAACCGAGAAAGCTAAAGAGGCTACCGTCAAAGCTGATCAAGCTACAGAGAATGCAAAGCAAGCTACAGCAGCAGCCACAGCAGCAAAGGAAGCAGCAGACAATGCTACCCAGTTAGCAACCAACGCAACAACAGCATCTGCTCAGGCTACAGAGCAAGCTAAAGCTGCAACAACCAAGGCAGAAGAATCTGCTGCAAAAGCCAATGAAGCAGCCCGGAAGGCTGATGATTCTAGAGAGCAGACAGAGCAGACTCTTGGTACAATGCAAGATGTCGTAGACAAGGTTTCCATCAAGGATGAGGAAGGCAATGTTCAAGATACTCCATTCAGAGTTATAGAGAATGAGGAGTTTGTTATGGCAGTAGTAGATTCCGAGGATAAGGTTCTCTATGGTATCTACAGAGAAACTGGTAAGCCTTATTATCCTCAGAATGATATGTACCACATATCACAGAGCGAAGAGTTCCTTTGGGTAATTCTTGATGCAGTTAATCATCCTCTTCTTGGTATTCTGCAAGATGGTACGTGTTGGGCTGCAAAGGCTCAGTGGCTTGATGATATTAAGGCTATCAAGGAAGCACTCTCAAGTATTGACGAAACTCTTAAAACTTTTCAGCCAAAAGAAGATGGTAAGGGATTGATAAACCTTGATGTAGCTGACAGCTTCTTCTATATTTCTAATGATGAGTATATCATTGCAGTAGTAGATGCAGAAAACAGAATCCTTGCAGGAATCAAGTATGACGGACAGCCATATTTTCCTAACCACGAAATGTACTCTATAATAGCTAATGAGGAATGGCTCTATGCTATCATTGATGCTGAAGACAAGGTTCTTTGTGGTTTCCGTGCAAATGATGGTCACATGATTGTCGGTGGTATTGACATTAACACCTTTATTGTTGATGTAGCAGACATAAAAGAACGTACTGCACATCTTTCAACAATAGAGAATGATGAATATCTTTCTGTTGAAACTGATTCAGATGGCAAGGTAATTGGATATACTGCTCCTGATGGTAGTCATTATCTCTATAAGGTTAAGTCTGAGACTATCCCAACAGAGTTTTCTCATATTGAAGACCCTGAGGGAAGAACTGAGATTACAACTGATTCAGATGGCAAGGTAATTGGATATAGAGATTCAGAAGGTACTCGGCATGAAATAGCAGTTAATACAAAGAAGCTTTTCCAAAATAAAAAAGAGTATGATTTAAGTAGCTTTGTGAATAACAGTACTGTTGAGACTAAAATCCAAAGAAATAATGAATCTTTGTCTTTATCTGAATTAAATGGGGTAAAAGACCATGGTAAGCAGAATCTTCTTAAACCATTAGAATGTACAAAATCATATACTGATGGTGTAAATACCTTTTCACCGCCAAATGCAGGCTATATTTTATCAAATCCGATAGAATGCAAAGCAGGTGACACTTTTACTAGAACAGGAACAGCCACAGGTATGGTAGTTGTTTCTGATAGAGAAGACAAAAATGCAAAACGACTCATGACTAATGGTCAATTACCTGGTAGTACATTACAGATTCCATATAATTGGGGCTGGGCTTCATTCATCCGTTTTGCAGTTCAAGAATCTGCTCTAGAAAGTTTAATTATATCCAAGGGTAAATACACTATAGAAAAAGAAGAGAGTGGAGATTTCTGTACAATAGACAAATTGAAGATACAATCCTTTAATTTATCAAATGATGTGGCGTACATAAAGTCTACAGACGGAAAATATTTCCAGCTTTATATTGATGCAGCTGACAACTATGCTATAAAGGCTAAGGAAGTTGACACTTCTGTTATACAACCAAATAATCTTCCGTCAGATTGGGTGTCATTCTCTTATTCTGGTACATTTAATGGACTGTTTGACAGATTTGTAATTTGCAATAACAAGTTTCTTCTTGAAATGAGTGAGAAAGGAATCACTAAATTCAAGGAAATTGGCAATGCAACGTATTTATATCACAATGCTGAACATTTCTATAATTCCAATAAAGAAGGACGGTATGCGGTATGTCTGCAAGGTGCACAAAGAAATGATACCATTGGAGTTGGTTTTTGTCTGTTCGATGAGAATATGGTGCTTATTGAAAAAGACTTAAACTCTTTCGGACAAACAATCAATGACACTAATTGGTCAAAGCATCTTCCTGATAATCATGATTTTGTATATATAGATGACGGTCACTATATTTTTTATGAAATAGATAATCAGGAAGTGACAGTTGAAGGCTTTGGTACAAAGCGAATTAATGGCTATTTGATTCATGAGGTAAAGCGAATTAATGGTGCATATAAGGTTATTGGAGAATTTTCTTCTCATGATTACCCAAAGTTGTATACTGATATATACAACAATCCGACAGTAAATATACACATGAACACTATCGGGCTTGATTATGATGGAAACCTTATACTTAACTATCGTGATTGTGACTCCTTCATTAAAATAAGGAGAACTGTCAATGAAGATGGAACAGTCATACTAGGTTCTGCAAGTAAGAATTATGATGAAGCTATAATTGGAAGAGTCGGAGGACAAAGAAATATTGGGTATCTTGATTCTAAAAGAGTCCTTCCTGAAACCTTTTCCTTTACAACACCACCAACTGGCACCAGTGTGTCACCAGACCCAGTTGAAGATTGGCAATGGTATCATAGTCATGATGTTAAATATTGGGGCATGAAGGAAATTAATGGTAAGTCTTATCCTACCTATACTATGTTCGATAACAACTATTGGACGAGAGAAAAGGAAATTCAGAATCAAAGAAATAATTATAGGAATAATCCTAAGTGTAACGGATGGGCTTATGAAGTGTCAAAAGGAACAGATGTGACATACAAAGAGAAGACAATCTCTAGATTCATTCAGATTTCAATCGACTGGGACAACAAGAAAATCATTGATTATAAAATCTATGAAATTCCAGAATATTTCAGTCAAGAAATGAGTGGGGCAACAATGTTGTCAGAAGGCATCTTCGCAGCTTCATTCTCATATATGGGGGTATGGGGAGTTTATGATTTTGTCTCTGAACTTGGTACTACAACAATACAAAATGGCAAGATTTACAAAGGTGCGAAGAAAGTTTTTGAGTCGAAATATGATGCTCATAGGTATTGCTACAGAGCTAATGTTTATAATTTAAAAAATAAATAATTATGGGAAAATGTTTAGTAACAAAGTTATCCTCTTCTGTTGATAATGAAGAGTTATTTAAAGTAGATGAGTTCAAGGTTGAACTTGCAAATATTCATGATGATGGGGATTCATCATACAGATTTACTTCTCTTAATGGAACATACTTAGACAAGCCTGCTGCATTAAGAATAATCGGGGCTACATTTCCAAATGGAGGCAAACGATATGAAAACCCTTATTCTGGTTCAGATACCTCGCTTAGTAATGGTGTAAAAATACCTAATGATGCAACAGCATTTATTGTTGAGAACAAATACAAGCTAACAGGTGTTTCCATGCCACTGGAATCTATTGGTGACTTATCAATGTTCAAGTATCTCACAAAACTCTTTAACATACGAATCTATTCCAGAGAATGGACAGGTTCTATTAATGAGTTAAGAAATCTTGTCAATTTAACAAGCTTAGACATATCCAATGGAACTCATTTTACTGGTGATATTCAAAGTTTAGCCAACTCGTTATTTAACGCAGGCAAAAATACAGGTACTTTGAAAATTAAGGTAAATCTTAAAAGTAATATTCAATTTAAGAGTAAGCCTATAGATTCTACATCTTATACAGCTACATTTAGCTCATCAGGAGTTGTTGTTACAAAAGATAGTTAAGATGCCACCGCAGTAGAGTTTGACACATACACAGAAGCAAAGGCTTACGTAGATGAGCATAACTTGTTCTGTGAGGAGCCAAAGTATGGGGAGTAAACCATATAGATAAAGAAGAAGAGAGTGCTAAACAACACTCCCTTCTTCTTTTACTCATTAACCTTCCACCAAATTTCACACCACTTTCTTACAAAAACATAAGGCTTTAGTCGCTTAGGAAGGTTAGCAACTTTCATTTCAACTCTCTTGATCTCACTAGGCGAAAAATCGCCCAAAATAACATAGCTATTCATATCAGTTATCTTTTTATTAATTATACACCCCACTATTAGGATGCACTGCAAAGATAATCAATGTTAGCCGTTCCTGCAAGTAGCTAAGATTAGCCCTTAGACTTTTCAACGTTGACAATAAGATGGCATCCAAACGTTGCCTATAATGCCACACCATTTATGGTACGGTTTATGTCTTCATACCCATCATCCCCTCTGTCAGGTCCATCTTCATTCATACCCCCGCAACTCATAATTGCTACTAATATAAGCCCTATGAGAATAATCCATTCTTCAGTTTTCATACTAGTAACATTTAAAATACTGCAGAACCTTCATTCTTACAGAAAATGGGGTATAAAAATCAGCAGTGAAACTATTCGATTTGTGATAAACAAATTTTTGCTTCTGATCAAAGCTCCTTACTTCAAATTTCTTTGTAAGCCCAGATGGGATAACTCCGTCTAATTGCAAATCTCTATAATCTACGCATTCGGAATTAACATAATACATCAATCTTACCTTTATTCTATAGACATCATTTGATGTATTGTTCTTTATAGAAAATACTTCATAAAATTCAGGACCTTCCTTGCTGAAAAATACCATATTTAATAAATATCCATCATTAACTATACTATTATCTGTTTCGTAAGAATTTGAATTACTCTGATGCCTACTTGAGCCGTACGAAGGTGATGTGCTGTTCGACTTATAGTTGTATGTTCCATAATTATATGAGCTTCCAGGACCACCTTTAGTTCCAGCTTTTCCAGTATAAGGATTCACATTCCCATAAGACGAATAATTGTTATACTTATAGCCGTCAGGATTTGAACGCACATGTGGACTAACATAAGTTCCGTCTTTTTTGACATAGCCTTTTACCTTTACCTGAGAAAAGCATCCTACCGAAAAGACATACAAGATTAGTGATAGAATTATTTTTTGCATAATTATATTTATTAAAGCGTTATTTTCCTGCAAAAGTACGAAAAAATCCAATAGGTTGTACCGGTATTCACTGATTTCTTCATAGTTTAGACAAAAGAAAAATAAGAGAGTAATGTTTTGCTTACAACTCTTTTGCAGACGCCTGCACCAATCCACCAAGCAAATAGCAAGCTTCTTCTCCATACATATTTATCAAAAACTGTTCAGAAATATGCTGAACCACATGCAGCATTTCATGGCTAAGGCTGTTCATGTATTCTGCTTTAGAAGTGGTCCAGCCGATTACTACCACCGTTTTTCTGGTATCAACATTGGAATAGGTTATTCCTTTGTTTGGTTCACCTTTGAGCACGAGATTACAGGCATCTTCGAGAGGAATGCCGGCGCATCCCAAATCCCGAAGATACCTTCTTACCTTCATGGCATCCTTTGAGTGAACATCATACATCACATGTACCGTCCAGTCATACCTTTCCAAGTAAATCTCCTGCTCAGTCATTCAACTAATCAATAATCACTAATAATTAATCACTAAAGAATTTCTTCCCAAGGAATGCCCACACCATTGAAAGATGTGTCTGCATAGAAGCGGTTGAAGATAAAACCGTCCTGCTGATCCTCATCATCTACATAGTCTTTGATGAACTGGGCCATCTGCTTTTCTTCTGTGATAGACGAACCGTAGAAATCAGCCAGACACATGTGTGCGATATAAACCGCATCATAGCCCACATTATTCTCCAGCACGATATTATTCTTCTTCAGAATGTCCTCAATATCATCCTTGCTCATCATGCGGATAGGCTTACCGTTCTTCCGCATCTGCTTCACTGCCCACTCGCACATCTTCTTATTGAAGTGCCAGCCGTTATGTCTCAGGTAAGCCTTCATTTCCTCTGGCTGGTAATCGTAGGCATTCAAAGATTGTCTGTATTTTCTTTCCATAATCTCAATCGTTTGAAATGAAAAGAGTGAAGAGGAAAAGCAAATGAATTTTTCACTCTTCGTTCTTCACTCTTCACTTAATTAGTAATCTTCTCCGTAATCACTTCTGTAATCACGTCCACGGTCCTCACGTTGGCGCATGTCGTCGTACTCTTCATGCTCTCGCATACCACTTCTACCTCCACGACCTCTGTAATCGGGCATGCGGTTGCGCTCTCCGTATCGGTCACGTCTGCCTTCACGCTTCATTTCATCAAGGCAGCTCATAGCCTTGCCAAAGTAGCGCAAGCCCTTCTCTACGTTATCATACAAGCCATCAAACTTGTCTTCTGTAATCTCAACCATTATCATAATCATAAGATTTTTAAAGTGAATAGATAGGGTAGGAGATTACTTGCTTGCAACCTGTTCGAGCAATCCCATCATCTTGTCGAGCTTGCCTTCCATGCCGGAAACCTTACCTTCCAGCTTGGAAATCTTCTCAGCCTGTTCCTTCTCCTTGGCTATCTGGGGGTTGAGCTGCAGTAGCATTCCCTCACAAGATTTAACGACTCTCTCATGGTAATCTACGCTCTCCAGTATCGCCTTGGATTGTCTCAGCATCGCATCAACCTCTGCACTCATGGCTTCCTTGTTGTCGCTCACCACAAGATTCTTGTCGTTCGCTATCTGTCCGTTGGCAGGTAGCTGTTTGAAATCCACCTCCTCATCATTGATCTTCACCTTCACATCAACCACAGTTTCCATAGGCTGAGGCGTGAAGCCATTATTGAAGGTAGGGTATTTTGTCTGAGGGTTGCTGACCGAAACAACCTGACCAATCTGCAAGTTCGGGTTTTCGCCCTTATCTAGGACATAGAATAAAGAATTTGTTCTTAAACCTTGAAACATAATGTAATCTCCTATTATCTATTCTGTTTGTTAAACAATACCCGTCATAAGTTGAAGGGTGTTAGTGTCTCTCTCAAACCAGAGCTGAACAACTCCAGTTCCCGGCACGTCTGCAACCGTTAATGCCTCACCATTGAACTTGGTTACAGCCTGTGTTACTCCGTTGGTCTCGAAAAGGATAGGCAGCGTACCAGTCGTTCCAGTCGGAATAGCCTGACGCAGATTTACGAAAATCGTTCCTCTGTAGCTGGCATTCACGAAGGCGTGGTTTTTAAAGGTGAACACCACATTGGCAGTATTCACCGCCACGCCTGTAGAAGCGATAGCCGCCGAACCGTTACGATTCACCCATGTATAAGGTCTTAACCATAACATAGCAGCCTCCTTTCTTTAACCCCAGAATCCTGCATTGTTAGCAGCATTCAGTCCGTACAGACCTGCCTGATAAGCCACGCAGTTAGGAACCGCTGTGAATGGGCTGTAAGGCGTTGTTACGGTCTCAGGCAACTTGCACTTGATACCAGCAACCTCGTTCTGCAGACCAGCCAATACCGCATTAATAGGTGCTACCGCCTGACCAACAATCTGAGACGTCATTGCAGAAGACTTGAAGGTGCTGTTCTCCTCACGCAGAGAATCAATCTTGTTCTGCATTTCGCGCATCTCAGCCTGCTTCTGACCGTCAACGATGGTCTGAGTACTCTCCTTGATAGCGTTATGCAAATCGCAAGTCTGGCGCTGGGTTTCGTAAGCTACGTTAGAGAAGCCACGCTCCTGACCTACAGCCACGTTGTTGATGGCATTCTGTAAGGTACCAGTCTGCTGGCAGATAGCCAAGCGGTTCTCGCAGCAGCAGTTTGCAATCTGCTGAGCAATCTGCATGTTGCCCTGCTGCAAAGCGTTGATGGTCTGCATGCCACTCATACCTACTTGATTGCCTACGCTCTGAACCTGAGAAGTCAAAGCAGAAATGGCATTCTGAATCTGTCCCTCGGTACAGTTAAGCTGAGTTGCCAAATTGCTGAGAGCATTACGATTGCCACCGATGGCATCCATCAAGAGGGCACGACCATTGTCGTTGTTAATCTCGTTAGCAAGACCGCCACGACCGTTGCCGCCGAAGCCGCCCCAGCCATTGCCACCCCAACCCATAAGGAAGAAGAGGAAGATAACCCACATGAACCAGCCGCCTTCACCGCACATTCCGTTGTTACCCTTCATGGCGAGAAGCACATTTGGATCTACACCCTGCTTCTGGAGCAGAGGAGCAAGAAGTCCAAGCATTCCGTTTGAACCTCCGTTTTGGTTTTCACCAAAGATGTATGTCTTAGATTCTGACATAATAAATGATAGATTAATCGTTTCGTCCACTATTGAACTTGGTGCAAAGTTACGAAGAACCAAGCGCCCTGCCTAACTATGCTCAAAATAAATTTTTCGCCCCTAAAGCCACTGTTCCTCAGCATTTTATGCTGAGTCACCTCCTGCTCATTTATTTAGCAATAATCTAAACTGTAAAGAAAACCGTCAGCAACCGATACAACCTATCAATATTTTCTGTACTTTTGCAGAAAATAACGCTTTAAAATATTCCGATATGAAGAAACTATTATTTTTGTTAATTGCAATATTTTCTCTGTGTTCTTGCAGTAGTGATGGTGACGATGTAAATAATGTGGTCACCTATGAAGGTCAAACCCGCAGCATAAAGAGTGTGGAAATGGATAGCAAAACCATCACCATTTACACCAATGATAACTATTGGTTTAAGCTGTATAGCACCAAAATCAAGTTAGGGAAAAAGATTTATCTCATTGCTGACGAAGAATTCGATTCCGAATTTGTTGAAATGGATACACCAACCTCAGGATTCATTCGTTACACTTGGGACTATAACAATATCTCCAAAGATTCATACATCATAGTCAAGGGTAACAAAGAAGATAACAGATATTACATAGAGATATTCCTGACGGATAACAAAAAGAATATCAGTGTCACATATTTAGGAACCCCAAAACTTGGGTATATGGAAGATTAGCAATTAAGCTAACTAAGAAGGAGTGAGCCTTGCGCCCACTCCCTTTTTTATATTATTCCAATCTATCCAGCTCATCCACCGCATCCATCATGATCCTGTCAATATTCTGATTAGCGAAGTTGATGCTCTCGGTATCGCTAGCCTTATCCCTCATCTTCTTCCAGCGCTTCATCTGTTTCTCTGCCAGCTCGATTACTCTCACCTTGGCAGCTTCTTTGGAGTTTTGGAAGTGATAATACTCCCCGATATTCGTGATTCTCTTATCAATCGGAACGTTCTTGGATTTCAGGCGGTCCACGTTCGCCATGGTCTTCTCCATTTCGTCCTTGTAGTTATACCACTTGCTCTTGGTTCTCTGCAAGCTGCTTTGCTCGCTTGGCGTATAGAGTAGGGAGCGAAGGAAAGGAATGTCCTTGGTTTCCGTATCTTTGCCGTTCTTTATCAAACCACCAACTCGCTCAACGAATGTTGCAGCACCACCAAAATAGCTTCCGTAGAAATGGTGTAAGGCAGAAGGATTTGTAACAGCATCCAAGAAGTCGTTACCCTTCATGTCCTCGTTGCCAGGAGCTACATCGTTTGTCAACGCATTCACCTTCTTATTCATGTTAATCATCCACTCTGGCGTGCCCTTATATGCAAGCATCCATGATGGCTGATTCTCATCAAACTTGTTGTCACGCTGAATAGGAGCACCCTTCCAATCGCTATTATAAACCCACTCCAGGAAAGGAGAAGTAGCAGATGGAGCTAACGCCTTGATGGTTTCCTGCCAAGGATGCTTACCGAAGGAAGAGTTGCCAAGATAATCTGCCACAGGAACCAGTTGCGACATGCAGCCCACGGCATCCATAAACGGATTCAGATACTTATCAATATCCTTGTTTTCCGTAAGGTTTGGCATCTTCTGACTAGAGATATTCTTTGAGAAGGTCATGCCAGCAGCCAAGTCACCCAAGCCATAGAAGGCTCTTTCCTCAATGGCAAGAGGAATAGTAACGAACTCTCCACCGCCGATATACACACATAGGTTGTTTCTTCTGATATAATCAGGCAACTCTCCGTATGGGTCCTTCACGCCCTTTCTGTCCTTCTCATCCTCATTACTGATAATGAAGTTGTTGAGAAGTGCCATTGCCATACCGCTGATGAATGGAGCACTGGCGATATAGCCGATGGTTCCAGCCTTGTTGTTCTTGAAGTTCTTAATCAGGAGATTAGTACTTTGAATACCGGCATTGAAGAACATAGAAGAGTTTCTGAACCATGCAGCCCAGAAGCCGTAGATATTCTTTCTTGCAGTCTTGCCTGTTCCCATTTCTCCATTCTTGAAAGAGTAGATGGCGTTACCCGAACCATGACGGTTAAAGTTGGTAGATACCTCTTTGGCATCATAAACAGAACGGATAACGGAACGTCCATAATCACGACTAGCGCAATAGGTAGAGAAACGAGCCAAGTTCTCGGCAATTTCGTTGATGTTCTCCAAGTTAGCAAAGATTGCATTATAAAAGCCCTTGCCGACCTTTTGAACCTTGTTTCGCTCTCCCTTGACGTGCAGCTTGTACTCCTTGGTCCAGTCCTTCATGTTCTTGATCTGAACCCAACCAGTCTCACCGCCGTTCTCCATGAACTCCTTGAAATATCTCTGAACCTTGTCGTTTGTATCGAGTGTACCATTACGATATTTGGCAAACAAACCGAAGCCTCCTGTGTCTGCTAAATCTTTGAGCTTGGAGTTTCTGATACCCTCAATGATACCTACTTTAGCATAGTACTGTTCAAATAACTTGGTGTATCTGAAACCTTCCTTTGCCAAAAGATTAGTTGAAGCAAACTCAAAGTCTTTAATCATGTTTCGCATCACGAACTCAGGGTTGTATGAAGTGCAGAGCTGTGCCATCTTTCTAGAAATACTTGCAGAAACACGTCCAACTAAAGTATCATTCTTATGCTCCAGCAACCCATTCAATGCCTGCGCTGCTCTGGGATTTCCGTTGATAACAAAAGAATGGGTCTTGCCGGCAATCTTCACGTCTACGATATGCTGTGATTTATTCTCAGCTCTTTGGAACTTATAGCCGATACTGCCCCTGCGGTAAACCTTCGATGCCAAGCCCTGTGCTGCCTTTGCCTTCATGTCTGTATTGAAGTCTGCAACTATCTGGTTGATTTCGTCAGCCGTCGCATCCTCAGGAATATCAGGATAACGCTCGTAGACGATACCGGTCAATGGGTCCGTCTCATACCAAACACTCGTTTCGGTAATCAGATTATTGCCCGAATTGTTTCGCGCGAATCTGGCGAAAGCCTGACGGATAGCGTTCATACCGCCGTTCTTGATGGCTCTGTTTCCCATAGCACCAATCTGCGCCAGTACGTTAGTCTCACTCAGATACTTGTGTCCTCTCGCTCTCATGATCGTGCTTCCGATGTAACTCTTCGGGTCGCCCTGCTCGGTAATGTAGCCGTAGGTATCTTCTGCAGTAGCCTCATCATACTTTCTCAAAGGCACATACCAGTTGAACATATTCGATACATGACCGTGCAATTCTCTGCTGATGATACCATTCTTGTAGTCGCTGTCAATAGAATACTGGGTAGCAGCCTTCACCTTATCCCAATAGTCCTTAACAGAACCCTTCTTGATGCTCTCCATCTTCGCTTCCGAATCCATCACGCTCTGAATAGCCTCAGCATCATCGTATGGGTCAGAAGATTTCGCCACTTCCTGTATAGCGTGAATACCCGAATAGTCATGCTCGCCAGCCTTATAGTCTGGGTCGACTTCATTGCTGATGAACTCATCCATCTGTCTGTAATATTCCTTCAGGTCGATATTACCAGCATTCAGCTCGTTATCCAGACGCTCCTTCTCGTTACTCCAGCGATTCTCCAAGATGTCGGCATCCTGCTTCTTCTGCTCGTCCATTCTCATCTTTCTGAGAAAATCACGAACAAAGAACACTCTGTTTCGCTCCAAGCCATGCTTGGTAATCATATAGAGATTGAAGTTTCTGATCTTCTCATCATCCTTCTTGCCATCGAAGGCATCCAGTACGTCAGCCATCGCCTTATCCAGAGGCTTCATCACATTGCGTTCAAACATCTGAGCCGCATCACTCATCGCGCCCTGCATGGTGTTCTGCAGTATATAAGGATTCTCCGAAGAAGCAATATCCTCAATCTTCTTGTCAGGCACAATCGCATTCATCAATTTCTTCAGCGAAAGCATATTATCCATATAGCTCTCGGTGAACATATAGCCGTGCTCATCAAGCGAACGGTGGTATCTGTCAAGTGCCGTGCCGGCAGATGGGGTAGTACGGAAGTGAATCTCACCATCTGTAGCCTCATTCCACTCTGCCTTGGTAAGATTATCCATACTTCTAACCTTTCCGTCATTTCCGTAGAACATGCCATCATGCGCCACGACAGCAGGCATACGCTCATAGTCGAGACGGTATTTCACCGCCTCGGCTCTCAGTTTCCAATAAGGATCATTCGGATTCTTCTGCAAGTTCTTGCTCAACCAGAGCAGGTACTTCACATCTTTAGTATTAGGAGCAACACGATAACCGATTTCATGAAGGAAATCAGATACCTTATTCTTGATACCATTCCAGAACCCCAGTTCACCCTTGCCATCCTCGGCGAGTCGCGCGATACCTTCCTCAATGGCATCATAGATATTCAGAGGATTGAACTTTCTCTCCTCATCCACCAGCTTCTTCAAAGCCGCATTCTCTGGCTTATCCAAGTCATACCAAACTTCACGAAGGAACTTATCGAATCGTTCATCACCAAACAACTCTCTCATGCCCTTGTGTCCAACCACCTCATGCCAGATGGTCTTCTCTGCAGTATATCTGTCGTGGATATTAGGCATGTAAAGATGCACCTCGCCAGTCTTCTCGTCATACCAGCCAGTTATCTTTCTGCCTTCCTCAATAGCAGCCTTCGCCGCCTTGTTGGTGATTTCATCAACCGATGAAACCATGTTCACCTTTGCGCCAGTCTTCTGAGCCACCTTTTCTACATGGTTTTCAACCGATGAAGTAGGGTAGTTGCCATCACCATGGTCCGTGCGGAACTTAGTGCCGCCGTCTTTGCCCCATTCCTTGAAGGCATCCTTTGTCATTTTTACGTTAACGAACTTAGCCTGAGGGAACTCCTGATCCAGCTCAGCCATCTGCTGTAAGAACTTCTCCTTGGTTTCAGGAGCCTGTCTTCCCGATTCAACGGTAGTGATAGGAACGCCCAGCTTAGCCAATTCCCTAACCTGATTAGGAGTAACCACATTCCAAGGGATAGCCAAGCCTGTACCCTTCAACTGCTCAGCGATACTCTCTGCTACCTCAGAATCAGGAACCACTCTCACCGCCTTTCTCCAGCGTGACAACATCACCTGTCTCTGTCTGTCCTTCGGGAGAAGACTGTTCACGGAACCAGAGTGCCATGGCACAAGACCCACGGCATCCTTTGCACCTTCAGCGTGATAGCCGCTAGTCTTTTCGCTCTCTGGAATCTCCCATTCCACAACCTTGATGTTGCCTCTAGCGTAAGCACCGGTAAACTGGTCGTTCATCATCGAAGTGGAAGTGTGCATGTAAGGATTGTAGGCAGCAGGCACATCGCCCTCGCCAACGCCCTTATTCTTGTCAGTCTTCACAAGGGTAAACTTGCCGTTCTTCACAAGGTCTGGTCGCTCGTCTGCGCCCATCCAAGCACCAATCTCTGTAGCATCGGTACGCTTTCCGTCAATGATAGCAGCCATAGGAGAGTACAACTTTCCGTCCACCTCCTGCATTCCGCTATACATTCTGAAAGTCTTCTCCTTGTTGAGGCGGTCCAACTCGTCCTTGTCTGTAACCTTATAGGCAAATCCGTCCTGCTCAATCTCATTCATGGAAAGATCATCAATCTTTTCATTGAAATCATCCATGATGTCGTTGATAGCATTATCCATCTTATCCTTCTCAGAAACCTCAAAGAGTTTCTTCCAAGCATCCTTCAAGCGTTGCAGGATAGAACGGTCGCCCTTTCTTGCAAATTCATGTGCTGCATTCACAACTTTATCCCAGATAGACAGGTCCATGGCCTTTCTCTGTCTAGAATCTGCCATCTGAGCAGTCAGCTCGTAAGCATCAGACAGACCGTAAGGCTCTTCTTTGAAACGTTCCTTATCGTCCTTTACCTTGTCATAGATTTCGAGGATAGTCTTAACGCCCTCTATCTGCTTAGGAGTCAGAATGCCCTCAGCCTTACCTTTCTTAACGAGATTGATAGCACCCATTGTTACCTCATGAATCATTTCATGCAGCATAATAGTAGGGGCGGCGTAGTCTGGAGCCTTGGTCTTTGTCAGACCATCAATATACAAATCAATGTTTCTATAGATGTCTGCTTCTCCAGATCTCTTCTTCGGACTTTCGGCACTTACCTTGATGTTAACACCAAGACGTTTATTTATATCGAGAACTCTTTGGAAGAGTTTAGCCTTTTCTTTATCTCGATTTGTTTCTTTAAAAATTCGTTCAACGTCTCCAAGTGTGAACGTTCCTCCTGACTGCAATCCCCAAGTCTCTCTGAGATTCTTTGCTCTAGCGTCTCTATAGGCAAGTTCTCTGTCAGCGACGGCGAGAATGGTCTTATAATATTGCAGTAGATAAGAGCCTCTATTTCCCTTACCGTCATTCTTACCACCAAGATGTCCTCCGGTATGCTGTCCTGATAACTTTTCGACTTTTCTTTCATAATCATTCTTGTAATATTCAATAACACTTCTGCCAAGATTAGAAAACTCCTCCACGGCATAGTCTGCATCATCAACAAGTCTAGACTTATCTCTGTCTTCTGCATGCTCTATAATGTCTCCAATGGCAGAATCAAACTTCTTTTCAATCTGCGAAGATACGTTTTTATCTACATCTTCCGGAATGATTCTACTATTCTTAACATCTTTTGTATCTGTTTTAGAATACTGCATACCTCGGTCCTCACGGAAGTGGGTGCCTTCATCCTCAGAAGTCTTGCGCTCCTCCTGCACCTTTACGCCCATTTTAGACAGGCGGTCCAGTACTGGCTTCAACTGCTCAGGCTTAAACTCTGCAAGCATATTGTTACCTCTGGTCTCGAAGTTATTGCCATCAACCAGTTTCAGCAAATCTTCATCCATGAAGTACTTGCCGCCCTTCGCCTTGCTCTTCGGTACACGAAGCTCGTAGAAGTTGTCACGATAGTTGTCTATGCGCTTCACCTTTACTTCACCATCCGATGAAGTAACTTCATCAATACCACCATGCCATGATGAAAGCTCAAACTTATCTGCCACGCTGTTGATAGGCGCATCATTGGTCAAGCCATTAGGGTCGAAGCGGTCCGGCATCAAGATACCAGTCTTCACCTCGCCAGTATCTGTAGTATATTTCACCAGCTGACCACCCAAGCCCTGATCCTTACTGTCTATCAAAGCCTGCATCAGGTTACCAGTCACGATGTAACCGTCCTTTCTACTCTCGTTGCTTGCCAGTCTATCCCAGTTATTAAGGTCTTGGTTCAATACCTTGATATGGTTGTCGCCCATACCGGCAGACTGCTTGGTCATGCGGTCGATAGCGCCGATAATGTCTGCCTTGTTTTCACCAGAACCCACCTTGCCAGCGATAGGGAAGGTAATCTTTCTTCTGCCATCCAAGGTAGCGAAGGAAACAGAAGAGCCGTTAGGCGAGAAGTTATCAGTAATCTTGATGTCAATCAGTCTACCGTAGCTGTTGCCGAATCCGCTCAACTCGTTAGGATTGTTCATGTCCGTAGGCAGAACGAAAGTCTGGTTGGTGTCGAAGGTGTCAAGAACACGGTCAAACATTTCTGCCTTCTCCTTCAAGTTCTTCACTACATCATCCAGCTTATCCTTCTCCTGCTTGTAGATAGTCTCGTACTGATATTCAGCATTCTTTTCTATCTGCTCATCGGTCATGCCCGATTTCTCCTGACCCTTCTTTCCATCCTTGATATACTTCTCTTTTGCCTTGGTTGCAGCCTTCACCGCACGTTCCTCATACCTCTGAGTCTCGTCCGCAATCTTCTGGTCGAAGTATTCCTTCACGGAAGTCTTCTTCTCGGTCTTGTATTCATCCCAAGTCTTGCCGCCAGTCAGTCCTTTCTGTGAAGCCTTCACCTCAGATGCCTTCATCGGTTTCTTCAAGATAGCCATGTTCACCTTTTCTATATAGGTATTGTCGGCAAAGGCGTTATCACCGCCCGGTTCAGCGCCCTGCTTCCATACTTCCTTGTGGATAGTCTTAGCCTTCAGTGGCAGCTCGGTAATCTCCAAATCGTTCTCGCCCATTTCGTTGAGTCGCTGAATCTCGTTGGCGTAAAGCTCGCCAATCTCCTGCAACATCTTCTCCTGCTCGTTTACTCTCAGCAATGCCATACGTCCAAGCAACTTGCTTGCGTCACCGCCAGCTTCACCATCACCGACACCTCCACCACTGGCAACAAGGTTTTGTGGGTTGATTCTACTCAAATCATCACCGTAAGTCTTTTCCCATCCGAATGGATCAGCCATGCGTGCATAAAGGTCAAGATGCTCTGCCATGTATTCCTTAACCACCTTATCACCATATTTATTGGTAATATCGGCAACTTCCATTTCGTTGAACTTGCTCTTCTGAGAAGAAGTTGTGTTGGCATCAAGAGACTTCAACTTAGCCTTAAACATCATCAGCAGTCGCTGCTCGGCAGGAATCAGGGAAACAACATACTCGTATGCACCTCTAGCCACCTGACCGGTTCGGTCAATACGTCCACGCATCTGAACCTCATCGTTTACGTCAAGCTGCTGCTGAGCCACGATCATCACACGCTTCTTCTGGTCCTTATACTTGCTCGAAGCATGAAGAGAAATACCGGTTGCTGCACTCTTGTTGAGGATAAGCGCATCAATCTTACCATCGTTAAAGTCGCGCGCGAGTTTCTTCTTGTCTGTGTCAGCACGCTTCACCTTGGTAACAGTTCCGTTGTCGTTATAAACAAACTCGGTCTGTCTACCAGTCAGCTCACCAACCTTATAGCCAGCCTTCTGCAACTCGTTCTTGATAACATCAATAGGGGAGAGGGAAAGACCGGTACTTGTCTGTTCAATCTTCTTTTCCAGTTCGTGATAAGCCTCAACTGCCTCATCACCCAAATCCGAAAGCTTGATGTAACCGCTTTCGCTATTATCCTTTGCATCCTTCTGGGTATAGCGAAGTGTACCTTCAAGACCCTTCTTCAAAGATGTGCCCAAGTCCGGTGCGTCCATTTCCTCGCCAAGTGCAAGATTGCCAGTCTGCGATTCATTGGTATTATTCAATGCAATCACAGGCTTCATACCCTGCTTCAAGTAGTCGATGGCACGTTCTGCAGCAGACTTCGCTTTCAGGGAGAGAAGTACCTGCTGAACGGTATTGAACGCCTTGCTGGCAAAAGGCTGATTCTTGATTCCCAGGGCAGCCGTACCTTTCTTGATTCCAATAGTAGACTGAATGGCAGCCAGCTCATCATTACGCTCATCCACGTAACTTGAAACGTATTTCTTTTGGAAATTGATAATATCATTAAACAAACCGATGATACTATCATACTGTTCTCGCTGTTCCTGCACTCGCTCAGGTTCATCAATAGCCTTCCAGTCGATGGTTACGCCAGTCATATCTCGCTCACGTCTAATCATCTGACCGCATTGTGTCAAGGTCTGGCTCATGATTTCCTGCAAGGTAGCACCACCACGCTTCACCGCATCAATCAAATCGGACGATTTCATACCGCCCTCGTTCATGGCAGTACGCAAAGCGTAGATAGGCATGTTGTCTGGTCTCTTGGCAAAGGTTGCCGAGAAGAAGGTAACGTTCTTTGCCTTCTGAATAATGTGCTGAAAATAGTTGCCCTGACCGCTATTGCCACCAGCCGTGTGGCTTTCGTCAAGGATAAGATAGGCGTTACCCATCAGTTTTTCAATAGCATCACGTCTTCTTTGTCCGCTAAGGGCAGCAGCGCCGAATGTCTTACCCTTCGCAAGTTTCTTCTCTTTTCGGACACCATTCTCGTCAAACTCATACACACCATTGCTTACTTGGCTGTAAGTAGTCAATACATAGTCGTATTCGTCTGGCAGTTTTCCGTTCTTTTCGATGTAATCAAGCACTCGCTTCACCTCGCTCTTCGATGGCAAAGCAAATACAACTTTTCCGTCTGAGTCGGTAATGGCTGCTTCCTTGGCGCTACCGAATACAAATGGTCTCAGCTCTGGGCTACCAATATCTACCAAGTCACGATAAACATCACTCAGCAATCCGGCGGTCTTAGTGAAATATACAGGAACCTGCCCCTGCTTCTTGGCGTATCTGATAAGTGAAGCAGCCTGTCTTCCCTTACCGATACCAGTCATATCGCCGATGATAAAGGCGTTGCCCTTCTTTGCCTGCTGCAAGGCAAGGGCTACAGAGTCAACCTGCTCTGCAGCAAGATGAGAATACAAATCATCCTTATCATTATAGCCCAGTTCATCAACAAGGAACTGGTCGGCATCGCCCAGCTTTTCGAGGTTCTTGTTTACTGCCTCCTGCTGATCGGCAGGCATAACTGCTTTCAGAGTGAATGGGTTTCCACTCTTAGGGGTATAGGTAACTTTCTCTGTACTTAGTCCACGTACGGATTTGTCCACCCGCTGTAATTGTCCCCGTGGTCCGCTTCCGCTCCCGGTGCTGGAAGGTTCATCAGTACTTGGCTGAGCGTCATTCCGTCCAGCTCCTCCTGATCCATTTCCTCGCTGCTCATTGGTTCCAGTGGTTGGTTCTTTGCTTGGAGAAGGCTCTGTCCCTGTTCCGTCTGTTCTACTATCTCCATTAGGAAGTTCTCCATCTTGTCTTGGCTCGGTTCCTCGTTGATTTTCCAAGTCATCATGGGTTCCTGATACGGAAGTGGAGTCAAATAAGTCAGGCTCTCGCTCACCATCTGGTTCGCTTCCTCCTCGTTCTCCTGCTCGTACTCTCTCTTTAGAAGTACCAGCAGCGCCTTGTTTATCAAGTTCTGGTTGAGTACTTCTTGTTTCTCCTCCGATGGAAGAATCCATCCGTTCACCTCGTAGTATATCATCTTCAATTCGTTTATAAAGTTCGTCATAATCTTTCACGGCTTCCGCTCTAGCCTTATCCTTTACTGGTGGAAAGGCATTCTCGTTCAAGCGTCTTCCGTTTATTAATATAATACGTGTAGGGTAGCTGGTTCCCTGCTTTGCATAGAGACTACCATCCACATTAATCACGTCCTCCACATTATAGTGGCTATAGAGATAACCAAGGAAAGCCTTATCCTTCGGATTCAGACTTCCGTTCTTGGCGTATTCTGTCTTGCCGCCGATGATGATGGCAGCACGACCATCGTCCTTCATGCTCTCCAGGGCATTGATAGCCATCTGTCCTTCAAGAGAAGAAATCTTGTAGCCGTCATACTCCTTAGGGGTAGCACTACCGAATGGTGGATTTGTCACCACCACGTCAACGTCCTTGTCTGCAAAAGGCTGGGTTCCGTCCTGACTGGTTACGTTCTTGAAGCCCTGTCTTCTCAGGTTCGCCAATCGCTGGGCATCAATATCGTTCACATGCACCTTATCCATTGGCAGACCGATGGTAAGCATACCGTTACCGGCACTTGGTTCAAGGGCGCTGTCAATCACCTTACCGTTACCCTTCACATACACATCTGCGAGATAAGCGTAAGGGGCAGGGGTAGAATACTGCTGCTTCATCACTCGCTCAGAATCACGCTGGTTGAGTGAAGGCTGTCTGTTATATAGAAGCTTTATCTTTGCAAACTTCACGTCATCACTCATAGCCTTGCTGGTAGCATATCGCCTTGCCATTCCGACAACAGCGGTTTCCACCAACTCTTGTAAGTCGGTATCCTTAACACCTTCAAGACCACAATCTTCAGCAATCTTTCTCATACCAGCAATGCCAGTCTTAAATTCTCCCATAGAAAGAACTGTCTGAATGCGGTTGATGAAGCTATTCTCCTTCTGCTTCCTCTCCTCGGCACTCTTGGAGTCACCCACCAGATTCTCCTGATGCTTAGGTGAAGTCTTCTCGTAGTAGTCTGCCCACTCCTTCAAGCTCATGCGCTGCTCACCATCACGATAGCGGATATTCATCATCTGCTCATAGATAGCATCCACGTCTTCCTTCTTGAAAATCTTGGCAGCAGGAGCAAACTCCTTGCGCATTTCCTTCACCACGTCTTCAAGATTGTGCATACCTCTCTTGATTCTCAGGTAAGCATTTTCAGCCATGGCGCTCACCAGCTTAGGCAATACTTCCAGCTGTCTAGAGTTAAGACCGATGAACGAAGCAGACATTTCATCCTTGCCGGCATTCTTGAGCATATCCCAAAGATCATTAACCTTCTTGTTGGAAGCCGCTACCGCTTCATCGTCAGCAGTCTGCTCTGGCTTCTTTGGTTGTTCTGCTTTAGCCTTCTTCTCCTTCTCGAACCCTTCTGCAGCATTCTTGAAAGCTTCCATTGGGTCAGCGGATGGTTCAGCTTTAGGAGTCTCAACCTTTGGTTCAGCCTTCAATCCCTTGCGTTTAGCATAGATGCTTTCATAGATTGCACGGTGCAAATCGTCTGTCACTTCTCCGTTCAGATAGTCCAAAGCCATATCCTTGGATAAATCGTCCACGTCTGCCTTCATAATCTCATCCTCGGTCAAAGGATGTTCCTTCTTGAACTCTGCTGCAGCTGCCTCAATCGGGTTAAACTGAGGGTCTGGGTTCTCTTCCTTTGGAAGGAGTGGGATAGGACCTTCTTCATTCTTGCTGTCAATATACTCAGTAACCTCATTCAAGTCACCAAACTTCTTGCCATCATACTCATAGTAAGACCCAGTGTACTCGCCCTTTTTGTTAGGCTCATCAACCTTCATCACTTCCTTGTCTCCATCAATCACAATCTTTTGCTTCATGATAGGACCATTCTTTGATGGAGTCTCGGTTTCCTCGTCCGTCACCTCAATGCGACTTTCAAGTTCCTTGTTTTCTAAGTCGTCAGCCTCTTCTACTCTTGGTCGCTCTGCTTCTGCTGGTTCATTTCCTCCTGATGCTTCTTGTTGAGGTTCTTCAACGCCTGAAACATCATTGCCTCTTTCATTTTCTGAATGTCCTGTTCCATAATCTTGCCATTTTTTAAAGTCCATAAATTCTTTTATCAACTCTGGTTTGGTAGGTGCTTCACCGAATACATCGCCCTCGCCAGTATTTCTTGCTGCTGAGATACGGTTGTACTCATCAAGCAAATCTCTGAAATCAGATACCTTACCTTCCAGAGCTAAAGCCATCATCTGAGAGATAGAAGAGTAACGCTTAGCTGCATCCTCACCAAACATGTCTGATGTTCTCAGCAACGTATCAACCTTGTTGCCGCCCTGTCTTGCCTCATAGAGCAATTGGATAGCCTGATCAATCTCATCACGAAGAGAGAACTCGCCCAGCTTCATGTTGTCCATTACCGAGCGGATAGCATTGATAGCCTTATTCTTCACCGTAGAGTCGATGCCCAGCATTCTGATAGTCTCTGGCTTGAAGATGGAACCCAAAAGAAGGTTCTTCACATACTCCCTGCCTTGTGCTGAAAGTCGTTCAGGACTATCCATCATCTGTGCCACCTCGTTCTGTCCGATGATACCTTTATCTACTAACGTCTTCACCAAGTCATTTATTGCCTTGGAATTGTTAAAGAATGCTTCAAGAGAACCATTTCCCTCAATCTCGGCAACAATCGCGCCTACCTCGTCAGAAGTCAAGGTCTTAGCCTTGGCAACCGCCTGTTCGGTATTACTCTGAGTCTTCTTCTCGTTTCGGTTGAACTTAGCGAAGGTAGCCGTATCGTATGGCAATCTCTCATCGGTCACCAATACCAGACGTGGATGCTCGATTCCGCTCTGCTCAATCTGCTCTCTGGTAAAGCCGAAGTTCTCGGCATTCTCCAGAAGGTCGTTAATGTATTCGCTGTCTGTGCCTTCCTTTGCCGCCTTCTGTCCTGCCATGGTTCTACCGTTGCCATCATATACGATACCCTCGTCAGATACCACTGGCACCTGCTCGATAGCCATACCGTTATACTTTCGGGCAATCTGGTCCGTATTCTGTGTAGCCGCCTTGTCGTGCTCATAGTCACGATCGTTCACGGTTCTGCCCTCAGCATCGGTAGGGAATCCCTCAGATTTCTTATAGCCATTGTTCACATCATGAGAAGGAGTAAGACTTTCAGCCGGCACAATCTCATAGTGTCCCTTAATCTTGGTTTCTCCGTCAGGCAGCATTCTTGTGCGCTTGTTGCCAACCAGTCTAGGTGCATTCACAAATTTCTGTGCAGCCACGCTGCCAGCTTCATGTGCGCCCTCAGTCTGTTCAGTCTTACCCACAGTCTCCGCAACCTTCTTGGCGGTCATAGCCTTCTTGATATTCTGAGCGTGGTCCAACTGCTTCTTGGTAGCTTCAATAGTCTGATTCTTCAAAGTCTCCTGTTCCATGATGTCGTTAGGCTCGGCGGTATAGTCCACCTTCATCTTCTCGGCATCCTTCAAAGCCTTCTCTGCTTTCTGAATCTGTCCGTCCACCACCTTCTCAGCATTCTCCCCGAAGTCCTCGGTAAGAATCTCTGCACTCTGCTTAGGAGTCATTTTCTCATAGTCCGGACTAGGTCTTCCCTTGCTGTCCTCAGTCATAGGAACCTCTGTACCGTCGGCAAACTTTCGGGTTTGCTGAGGCTGGGGACGCGGCCCTTCAATGCCCGGTTCGCGGCTACTATTAACCTCCTGATTTTCAGAAGAAACTTCATTTTTAGGCTCATTTTGTGGTCGTGGTTCTGACCCGGTGTTTTCGCTGATATTTGCTGTCTCCTGCTCCTGCTGCGCCTTGGCTGCATCCTGCATCGCCTGTTCCTGTGCCGCCTGATTGTAAGGCTCAGAATTCTTCATCTGCAATCTCTGACGATACTCAGCTGCAAACTGGTCGATAGGCTGATTCTGGAACAGAGTAACCTCATCTGCCTTCACATAAACCATTTCCCTGGTATTAGGGTCGAAGCAGACAAGCATATCGCCGCTACCTTCCTTGGCTCTACCTGTAGACTGGTCGAAGGCAACATCACCCGAACCAACAAGAAGTGTTCTTCCGTTGCTGTCTTGCACATACAAAGCCTGCTCGCCATTCAACGCCTGACCGTTCAATGTTCCGTGATAGCTCCAATCAGAAACAAAGCTCTTCACGTTTTCCTCTATAACATCAGCAGTAGCCTGCTGCATACCCTGCACTCTAGCGTTCGCATTGATATATTGGGCAAGTGGGGTCAACTCTTCTTGGGTCAATCCATTCTGAATGAGTGCATCGTAAATCTGTGCCGGCGTCAAACCCTGCTGGTGCAATTTCTCGAATGTCTGTTTGAAAACATCGTTGCTTTCCATTGCTTCATCAACCGCCTGTTCTGCATTGCGAAGGTTGCGCAACTCATCAACTACCACGCCGCTATCCGGGTTGTCCGTTCCCAGACTATGCTCCTCGGCAACCGTCTTACCTTGACTGGCAGACTGGTCTGCGTGTGGTCTCCAGCTAGGGAAAAGCTCATCTTCGAGTGCTTTCTTCACATGATAGAAGATTCTGTTCTCCTCATCGGTACGCTTCATTGGGTCCTTGCGCATGATTTTGTCAATATCAATAACAATGCTTCCTTCTTTACCAAGAAGTTCTTTGATAGAAGCCATGAAGTTATTAGTATAACCTCTGCTTTCTGATCTGAGGTAGCCAAGCAAACCGTTTTTGTCCGCATACTTTTCCCAGTCAAGATAGAGTGCACTCTTCTGGTTGCGCAACTCATTAATCAGTCGGGCATTATTCGGGTCTGTAATATCCTTATTCTCGTCATATCCGTTTTCTTTAAGGAATCTAAACGCTAGATTAGTGACAGTTCCATCATCATCTATGAACTGCATATCCTTCATCCTTGCGTAGCCCATCAGCGACATCATATCGTCATTATCACGATAAAGCTTCTGCTTGTAAAGAATAGCACGGCGCTCATCGGCATTCTTATAAGAGGTACGTGTAAGCAGCGTTCCGTTCTTGGTGTATTCCAGAACCTGCTTATTCTTCACATCATTCACGCTGCGGTAGCTTCTGCCTCTTGTCGTGTTAAACAGTCCCATTGCCGCATTCACCTTCTCCTTGGTGCTCTGAGAAACATCTGGGTCGTTTATGAAATCCGTGTAAGCGGTCTTATACTTCGGGTCTCTTGGAGCTGTCTTCGATGCACGGTCCACCTTTGTAAAGGCATCCATCAGATTCTTGCCCGATGCAGAGGAAATCAGCTCGTTCTTCTCGTCAGGAGTCAGACGAATATCCACGGCGATAGGGGAACCGTTGGTATTCTTGCCAATCACAAAATTACCACCGCTATTATGAGTAAGATGATGCAGAATGTTGCCCATCTTCACGAAATTGCTAGGCTCGCCAGCCTTGAAAGCACCAACCATCACCACGTCTTCCAGCCAAGTGCCGAAGGAAATATCCTTATCACCGGTCACATTGTCGGCAACCATCATGGTTCCAGCCTCAACGCCGAGACCAGCAGCCGTAGCACCAAATTTCTGTGCGCCATGAAGCAATCGCTCTCCAGTACTCTTCTCCATACCTGTAATACCGAACTTGGAAACCCAAGGAGACATAATTGCGCCCGAAACTCCGAACATCGCACCCGTTACCGCACCATGCTCAGCACCTTTCAGACCAGCCTCGCCGATAGCCTGCAGCGAAGTATCATCGCCAGTTGAAGCCTGACTCAAAGCAGCTGTCACACCCGAATATCCTGCAAGGTTCAGTGAACTTGTAGCCGTTCTAGTTCCCAATCCCGACATGATCTTCTGTGCCGTAGTCATGTTGGCTACCTTGAAAGCCATCTGCTGTGCCGTAAGCTTCTCTGCCGCCTTCATCACGCCAGCCTTCACCAGTCCGTTAGTCAGAACACGGGTTCCTGTATTCACGGCAGCACTTGCACCAGCGCCGATTACAGCGAGAGGACCGGAATCTGCTGCCATGTTGGTAGCCGTAGAAACGAATCGTGTTCCGATTCCAGAACGGTAAGTCTCATCCTTGTGTCCTGCGACCTTCTGAATCTCCGCATCACCATCTGCGATAGCGATACCTTCCTGCAATCTCTGTCTTGTATCTCTAGACATCACGGAAGGAGCCACCACCATACCGATAATAGAGTTGCTGAGGTTCTTGGCAATATAGTCAAGCGCACCATGAGGCATGATTTCCTCCTGATTACGCATCGTCAGAGCCTTCTGAGCATAGTTCATAATCTCTGGAGTAACGTATTTGTCCACGTATTCCTCCACACTCATGTTCAGTTTCTCTGCACTCTCGGCAATATGGCGCTGCATACCCTTCTGCGAATAAATCTCGTTGATTTTGCTGCTGAGATTGTTCATCAGAACGTTCTGACGGTTCACCTGCTCCTGCGTCTGGGCATCACGGAAAGCCTGTTCCTTTACAGACTGCGGTGCATAGATGCCGCCCATCTTGTCAAGGTTCTGTTGATACTGCTGACGTGTCAACTCCTGCGCCTCATTCATGGAAGAATCTACCAGTTTGAGCAGATCATTACCCAAAATACCTTCGGTCTGTCCGTCATTTCTTATGAACTTATTGCCCTCAACCTCATACTGGGCAAGATTCCTTGCATCGTCCTCTCTCTGCTGCTTGGCTCTAGCCCTGCGAGCTTCAGGAGTAGAAAGCTGCTGCATCGTCTCGTTGAAGTTCTTGGCAGTAGGGGTTATTCTGCTTCTGCTGATAGGGGTAGCTCTCTGCTGTTCCTGACGTGCAGACTGCTCTTGTGCTCTTTGCATGCGCGCGCGCATATTGCTAGCCTGAGCCTGCTGCATCGGGTTCATCTGGTCGTTGCGCATGTGCATCAACTGCCAGTTCTTCATATAGTCTGTACCAGAAGCAGTAGCCGTACTAGGCTGCTGAGGTCTCTGAGGCTGCTGCCTCTGCCTCTGCTGCTGATACTGAGCTGCCACCTTCTGTGCCCTCTGCGAAGTAGTCATTGGCTTCTGCTGCACTACAGGCTTCTGCTGAGGCTTCGGATTTACAGCATGGAGTCCAAGCCGCTGCGCAAACTCTTCATAGGAATTACTGGAAACAGCACCATCAGCATGAAGCGCATCATAGAGCTGCTTTCTGTTATGATAGCCCTGCTTGCCAGGCGCATACACGAACTTTCTGAAATGTTCTCTAGTTCCCGATACTGCGCCATCAGCTTTCAAGGCGTTATAAAGTTGGTCAAATTTATCTCCAGCCATATTTTATATATTAATGTTTATAAACCAAGTTTCTTTGTATTCTTATATCCGTTCTTCGACTTGCCGGCAGGCTTCGGTCTGTTTCTCGCATTCCTAGCCGCATTCTGCGAAGCTGCTGCCTGACTGGTAACAGATGCACCCTTTCTTCTTGTGGTTGTCGTTACCTCTGCGCCAGTCTTCGGATTGATGGTCTTCGTACTGGTAGAAGTAGATGTTTCGCCCTGCGGAAGCTTGCCGTATTCACGGTAGTACTCCTGTTCCCACATGGTCTTGTTAGGCTGATAGCGCATCTTGCCGTTCTTATCCTCAAACCAATACTTACCGCCAGAGCCGCTACCGCCCTTGCCTGATCGTCCACGTCCGCTTCCCTTATGGGTTGCGTTATACTGCGAAATGCTCAGTCTTCTGTTGGTCTGCTCGTCCTTCGCCTTATCACGCTGCTGCTTATACTCGAAGTCTCGCTGGTCCTTCTGCTGCTTATACTGTGCTGCTGCAGCATCCTTGCCCTGACGGTAATCGAACTTATCCCTGGCAAGCTGATTATTTCTATCTCTCATGCCAAGAAGCAGTTCCCTATAGGCGTTCTGTGCATTGGCAGCACGTTCCTTCAAGCTGAGATTAGCCTGCTTGTAAGCCGCATCTGCATCAAGTGCAGCTTCCTTCTGCCTCTGAGCCTTTCGGGTCTGGTAGCCCTGTTCCATCATGGCGGTAGGGTCATTGAACTGCTGCAGAGGAGCCCCCTTGGAAGTATTCACGATATTTCCCATGTGACGGATGGCATCGGCTAGGGTAGTCATCATTTCCATGCTTCGGGTTCTGCGTCTGTCATACTCTTCAGGGGTTTCTCCTTCTCTCATTCCCGGTCTCTTCTTCGGTATGAGACTGCCAAGCCAGCTAAAGAAACCACCGTCCTTCTTGGATGGGTCAGACTGGAATGCCGGCGCTTCCTGCTTCTGGGATTCTGCTGCGCCTGAAAGGGCAGAAGAAAGAGAATCATAACTAGGAGTTCCGTCTGCATTCCAACCGGTAGGCTGCTGGGGCATATTCGTGAAGTCTGTAACCGGTGCTTCCCCAGTCTGTACTGGCTGAACAGGCTGCGCCGGCTGAGGCTGAACCGCTGGCACTTCATACTTTCCTACAGCGCCACCATTCGGCTGAAAGAAATTCATACTCGCTGGCTGAGGGGCAACGGCAGGAATCTGCCCGTTAGGAGCACCCTGCATCCCCTGGTTCATCACCTGATCATAATCAGGATGCTTCGCCCTCATCATGTCCTGAACAGCCTGAGGATACCCACTAATCGTAATGGGCACCTTCTTAGGCTGCTGTGTATTCTGATTATTTACTACTGCCATAGCTTACTTTTTCATATTTTTGATTTCCTCATCAGTAAATACTTTACACATACCACGAAGACATATAATAGGCATTTCATCACCAAACATATTTGTATAGGTAAATCCATCCTTTTCACTATAGTGCAACTCCGTGCCGTCCTTCGTGCAGCGCTCGATGATTTCAGCTTCGTCTTTTGATATTGCTATATTCTTACAGCATCGCGCAATAATAGCAGAATGGTCTCCACCTTCCTCTGCAATATCAACGGTAGGATGAGTATCTTTGACAGGAGAACAATCTTTCTGGTTCGTTACTGCGCCAACAGAATCGTCTCTAAAAAGAGAATGCTTCTTCTCCTCTTCCTCGTTAAAATCAGGCAGCTGAGGAAAACGGAAAGGCTTATCATTTTCTAAATATTCAGATTCAAGAAGCCACTTTTGCAGACCTACATTACAAATTTTCTGAATATGCTCAAAATGCTCAGAGTCCTCTTTGAGTCTTCTCTTGTAGCTTTCCTTAAAAGCATCCAACTCATTCTTCAACTCCTCATTCTCCTTCATGTACTTCTGTCCTACCTCGGTCAGATTCTTCTCACGAATCTTTGAAAGGCGAAGTTCCTCTGCAACGTCAGACAAAACTGCGTCCTTATCCTTTAACATCTGTTCCAAATCCACATTCTCGCCGAACATCTTAATCTTTCCTCTTAGGTGTCTAGAACTTTCCTTTCTCAACTCCTCAATCTTCATGTTCTTCTTGTAGATGTTCTTGTTGAGTCGGGCAATCTCCTTGCAGAGACGCAGATTCTTCTCTTTGATACACTTAATCTTCTTTGCCTGCTCATCCAACAAGGCATCGTTGAACTGGGAGGCTGATTCTTTAAGGGCAGGGTTGCCTTCATTAAGAACATGTTTGTAGTAAAAATCAGCTTTTGGTAAGGCTGAACAGCAAATGATACGTATCTTTTCCTCTGGCTGCTCTCCACCAGAACCAGGAGCCTTGGTATTCTTTCCATACTCCTTCTTCAAGCGAGCCTTGCGCTCATTAGAGACTTCACTATGCATGCCGACACCATAACCAGCAGAATTAACAACATCCCTGGCTTCATAAATCTCTGGAGACTCGTATTCTGAAAAAGGATCATCAATAATGTCACTAGGTCCACCAAACTTTATGAGGTAAAAACCTTCTTTCTTCAATATCTTCTTTGCTTCTTTTAATGTCATAATCTATTTTGTTTTAATGTTTAACTTCATTAACACTTCCCGAAAATTCAGGGGTGGGGAAAATCGGAAAACCGAAATCCAAAATGAGGGGGTGGGGGATTTTTATTTTTGTATTTATATACTATAATTACAAACGG